>Ga0307517_10011899_pt1 | contig 12011 bp, 20 predicted proteins | sample 23_EM_MG_FD_194515 | JGI IMG/M metagenome (GOLD analysis project Ga0307517, IMG submission 194515) | Populus trichocarpa ectomycorrhiza microbial communities from riparian zone in the Pacific Northwest, United States - 23_EM | ecosystem: Host-associated > Plants > Roots > Unclassified | place... | reverse complement strand
AGTTCACGTCAATTGTTGAAGTAAAAGTAAATTGGCCTTACATCGTCCCTAACGTTAGCCAGAAGTTAACTTTTTTTTGAGTGAATATTAAAGTTAACTTCGACTTAACGTAGACAATTTCGCTTTTGCTGCAAAAAGTTAACATAAGTTACTTTTGTAAGGGATAAGTTAACCGAATAAGTTACTTTGTTAACAACCTATGGATGAGGGACAAGTCATCCATAACCTCCGATGACTCCGCAGCCTTTCTCTTCCGCCCCAGAATTTCACTGGCTAACGATTGTAGGGTGTTCTTGCGGCCAAGAGGGATCTCCTCACGAGCGACCTTCTCCATTTCTTTAGCATCCGGCGAATCATCGCTCACTGCGCCGTCGCTGCCTTTAGCTACATCGCGCAGCTTCTGGGCCTGCACAAGACGAGCATAAGCCCCGCCTGCCTCTAAGAGATCGTCGTGTGTGCCGCTCTCAAGAACCAAACCGTCGCCCATAACATAAATAACATCGGCATCCTTGATTGTCGACAGGCGATGCGCAATCGTGATGGTTGTTCGACCTGATATTAACTTTAATCTGGCGGACTAAAGAAAAACTACTCAGAGTCACACACCAGTCGCAGCCTTGTCCAAAGCATCCTGTACGATTCCTTCTGATTGAGTGTCTAATGCGCTAGTGGCCTCATCCAACAGCAAGATTTTGGGATCTGAAACAATAGCACGCGCGATTTCCACACGTTGCTTCTGACCACCAGAGAGTAGGAAACCGCGTTCGCCCACTATGGTGTCATATCCAAGCGGGAGTTTCGTGATAAATACATCAGCATTGGCTTTGATACAAGCCTCTTTGATCAGCGCATCCATCTCCTCCGCCGGTGCATTCTCGTGTACCATACCAATAACTTGAATAAGGCCGTGAGCGACATTATTCTTGATCGTGGTAGCGAAAAGGGTGGGTTCCTGCGAAACAAGGCCCGATTTGTGAACGAAGCCACTTCCGGTTGAGCTCCTTAAGATCGTGGCCATCTAATTTGACGACTCCCGCCGTAGGATCATAGAACCGTTCCACCAAGGACACGATGGTAGATTTACCGGAACCTGAAGCGCCTACTAATGCAGCTGTCTTTCCCGCGTGGAAGGCAATGTCAACCCTTGACAACTTGGAGGGAAGGCCGAGAGGGATAACTAAATTTGACACCCTCGAGAGCAAGTTCTCCGTGGACATCGTCGAGCCTCAGCCCATTTGGATTAGCAGAGTCGATAACAGGGACGCGGTCAATGGTGTCGAAAATCTTTGCACCCGCACTGCGGCCCTGAGTTATGGCTGAGAGATTCTTTTCAGGATTGCGTCGTATAAAATACGAAAGTAGAGAACATACCTTGCATCTCAGGACCGAGGAGGACAAGGGACATGGATCCGACCAAAATAGCCTACCGTGTCCGCTATTAATAAGTGTCGTACCAAAGGTGAAGGCTGTTGAAATCATGTTAAACCAGACATCCAAGAATTTCAGATTAAAACGTACCAAGTGCATAGGCACCATAAATTGCAAAGAAAAAGGCAGCGGTACATCCACCCTGCCAGATGGCAGCTAGCAGCTCCACTTTGAGGGAGTCATTGACGTGCCGGTTGTACAGCGCTCCCAAAGTTTTCTGCGTACCAAAAGCGTGGGTGGTTCGGACGGTTGAGATGACTTCCTCAGCGAGGCTGCCGCCTTCCCCTATGTGTTTTAAAGAGAGTCTAATAACATCAAAAATAAGGAAGAATGCACAAAGGTCGGAAAAACATGCTACTGACCGCGTGTAGGTGAATACGAACTTGCTCATGACGCCACCCGTGATGGCGATCCAAGGAAGAACAGAAGTCATGGCAAGAGCCAAACGCCAAGAACGTGCGTAAGCAAGCGCGTAACCACAAACAAACGAAGGCTCCCAAAACGTTGGCCACAAGTGGCACTTTCTCTGAAATTCCTTGTTGCACCAAGTCTGAACGGGAAAGAGATCAATCAAAAGTATACCCGCTAATGCATCCAACACATACGGCTATCCGTTTGTATGCGCGTCGCCACTTCTCCGGCTCCAACGTTGTCGAAAAAGGCAATGTCTTGGCGGAGCACGGCTTGAAGATAGCGCTCTCGGATACGCTTCGCATTGATTTCACTGGTATACACCCATACATACATGTACAAGTACGTGCAAAAGAAGATTCCAACGCCTTATAACACAGTCAAACTCAAGTGTAGAGTTTTGATAATCGAGACACGCACCCATGCACACCAGGTATATCGCAAGCATGCCTGACGCATGACGGAAGTGAGCCGCCGCGGCAGAAATTTGGTCCGCAGCACCAGGGACATTGTTGTCGGCCTGATAAATAATTTGCGTGAAGTTGACGAACTCTTGGGTAAGATTTCCGAAGAGAAGGGACATAAGAGGCTAGAAGGATAATTATGAGTATATAAATACTGCAGTACAACGTAATCAGCGCATACTTGCGCCGCTCCGGATGCGACTGCGGCTATGAGCCCAATGAAATCAATGAAGAGCTCAAATTTTGTCGAGTAACTGCGAGCAGCGTGGAGTCAAGAATGAATTTCTTGGTGAAGGATGAAAGCGCACCGAAATAGTTCCGTGAATGAGACGGGGGATATTTCTCGTTCAGCAAGCTTTTCGTCTGTAGAATCGTCGCCGTGCTGTGCGTGACTTTTCTCGTCGTGATTCTTCTCATCGTTCGTGTCGGTGGATTTGGCGACTGCTCTGCGAGAAAAGAAACCTTTGTGTTTCGACTCGTCTATGATGAGCGCCTTCTCGTCAGTGCTATTAGGTCTTGAGTCGACCATGTTATTCGCAAGGACGCGCCTGGGTTGTGGAACTAAGAAGGGATGGCAGCTAGAATCGACAGACCCACTTCCCTCGATCGTGCCCTTTGTTTATTGTATAAATAATTCTAAGCCAAATCAGGCAGACGCTTGGCGATCAGGTCCCCGACAGGAATGATTTAGCGTAGCGTAGGGTTATTTGTACAGCTAAACAAAGGACTTGAGCGCTGTCAGTCTATCGATTAGCAACTAGCTGAAGACTGCTCATCGTATGGTCTATTCCTCTTGTAGCTCGGCTCTGCTGTGCTCAGCAGTTGCAAGTAGTCTTCATTGCAGTGTTTTGTTGAATATAGATCGTTGTCATTCCAAACGTCATCTCCGAATTAAGTGCCACCATTATCTAATTATATCGCCTTCAATTCGGCTTCTGGATTGGAAGCACACATCACGCTTCTGGGCTAATGCGAGGTGGAGTTCCTAATCACTTTCCGGCAAAGATGAGTACATACATAGTCGAGAAATCCTGCCTTTGAACTTTGAAGTTTTCCGAGGTGTGAAGTGTAAATGTGAACCTGTGAACGAAGTGAATGGTAAGATGAGGGACGATAAGATCAGAATTTTATCTCGAAAGATGTCGATCTCTGACTTCGCCAACCATTGGCCAATCCCCGAGTAAACCGGACGACAAAACAGCCTGCTTCCCAGAGGTAGCGAACAGTCAATATCGGTCAACCCTAGGCGACTTGATCACTGCGCATCTCTAAGCCACGCATCAGGTTGCGGGATTGGAGGCAACAGCCGGCGATTTGAGTGCGACCTCCGTCACGGTCCTGGTTTGGGAAGGCTGATAGTCGTGCTCCCTGCGACTGTTGGTACTCAGTTGGTTACAGGTTGGGGATGTGCTCATCGCTGTTACCGTGTTGTGTGGGAATGCATTGTTGAGGCGTGGAGCGCCACGTCGACGTGAGAAGAAGGACCGTTCCCACTCATCATCTTTAGATTCCACATACATAAAGGAGAAAGGTCGCACCTTGAGCAGGTGCCAATGGGTAGTCGGATATTGTAGGCAGAAAAAAACCTTGCACCATGCTCATGCTGATTGTATATGAATAAAATCGAGCAGACATTGCATAGGATAAATTGGTGGACAGGCCTTCATCCGTGTCGCAGGGAGATGGGTATATAGGTTCTGTGCACGACGAAAGGTGAACGATGTCTATGACTCATTGCATCTTTCGCCTCATTTAGGAACGCTGCCGCTCTATCTCAATATTCCATCTCAGTGGATATAAAGGAGAAAAATAATAAAATGTCGCACCTTGGGTGGCCAGTGTGCTGTTATTGGTGCTGGTGGTCCTGGGCAGTCCGTGTTATCGGTGAACGTTGTACAGGACACGTTCAGTGGGAACGAAGTGCATAAAGAAGATCAAGAAAAATATATTGTATTGGATATGGATCACGCGTGATATGGGATGCGTTGTCGTCGTCGAGGGTGGTGTGAGGCGATATTGATTTCTTGAAGCCGTTGATCATGGTTGGTGGGAAGCTAAGGAATCGTGGGAAACCGATAAACAAACCATGTCCTATCTGGATACCGCTACGGGTAGAGGAATCAAGTCCATCGATTCGGCTGAAGGTGTGCAATACATCGAAAATATACTTTGGATAACTGGTCATGCACACTTCGGAATCAGCCTTATATCCCATCACCCTGAACTAGTATGTTAGAAGAAATCTTCCTGGTAAGAAAAGAATTTGAAGCTAGATAGTACCCAATCACGCGTTTTTTAACAACAAAGCGTCTAACCAAGACGGTAACGGGAAGGTCAATAAACCCTGAAAGAATAGGATTGGAGTCACGAAGAAAAGGAGATCCGGAAGCCGAAGCAACGGTCAACCACCCTTCTGACAGCTATCGCTACAGAGTATAATCAATCCAGACGAGAAATATCCTGTAAAACAGGATAATCACACACATGATTGTATTATGCCTGCCAGATGGCGTGGTTGACGTAGTGATTCGTCTGAGAGAAGAGAAAGGGATTGAGCGTTCAAACCCATCGCGTGTTTTCTGAGGACCCCCAACGAACGGGATTCGCTCACAAAAAAAATAGGATCACGGAGGTGTAGAGGCCCGGAACAACTGTCAATCACACCATATAAAGCAAACTCGACCAGAGATATATACCAATCCGATGGCGTAGTTGACAGAGGCTGATCCAGGAAAAGAATCAGACGAAAGGCAGAAAGGGCATCACTTCTAGAGAAATAAAGGGGTTGAATGTTGAGCATTGACGAGCTCAATTATCCAGTTTTCCAGGTTTAAAAATGAGGAAAGTGTTATGTCAATTGCGAAGCTCCAAAGACCACACGATGACCTCAATTGGATCAGTCGAAAGGTAGATAGGGAGCGCATGCCGACAATGGCTTTCCTCAATCTCTGGTCACTGAATGATACGTGTAGCACCCAAATTTGGATAGAAAAAGTGATGGATCGAAGGTTGAGATCACCCACGCGCCTGATTGAAAAGGGAAGATAGAGATATTGATCACTTGCCTGGAACCAAAAATCGACCGCCAAGGGTCTCCTGGGCCAATAGCAATCCACTACTCTACGTAGTAAGTGAAAGAACGACACGGATAGAATCGGTAAGGATGTACTTATCGATGCACGAGGGCCTTCTTCAGGCTTGATCTCCCACCTAGATCGCTCCACGATAGGCATATCCATCGTGGTGAAAGATTGAATATAATATGAAAATTCGACAAACACATTGTAGGCAATGAGACGGCGACGACGACAGATGTAAGATGTCCGTTGTTACCACGAGGATGATCGCGAACGACGAGCAGGCAAAAATGGTGGACGAAGCACAACTAGAGTCCCCGAATGATGGACTCGACGAAGCAGCTGGGAAAAACAGGCGGATCCATTCTCAACCAGGGCTTGGCAGCCTCAAAAGTACGAGCACGCGAGAACAGGAAAAGCCAACAGAATCAACCAGACCGAATTCGCTCTCGTTGTGGATTGCCCTAGTGTTACGAGATGTAAGTATCAGCCCAAAATTCGAGGAGCTGTGGATTACGTTGTGGTCACGAGATGACGATTCGTGAGCGAGTTTTTATGAATGGCCTGGAGACCGGGGCGTCATCGTCAGAACTGTACAGCTTTGTGAGAATTTCGACAAGGGACGTGAGGTAGAAACGAACTGAACCAATGAGGGATGAGCGAGCGCGCCATGGGGCGGGGTGGGACAAACGAATGGAGGAAAATGATAGTGGATAGAAAGGTATAGAGCCACCATCGTCAACTTCGCATCCAAATTCGCGTTGGATATCCTAGGAAATTTATAGGTAAACAGCGAATCGTCTTGAAACACGTATACCACAAGTATTCACCAGGGAGGGTCGTCTCGATTGGAGTTGACAGGTTGATAATTGGGCGATGTTGCACACTACGATGTCGCAAGATGACAGCCTGCATGATCAGCCCGTCGTTAGACGCGTCGAGTCCGCAAGTCGACTGTGAAGGTCATCACCTATTACTGCTAACACGGTCAGATCAGACAATGTCATGCGGAATGGCAACTGACGTACCTAACCCACCCCAAATGTCGGGGAGAATACCTGATAAAACCCCCATTACTCTCGTGTACCAAATCATCCCACTACCAGTATTAGCCAACGTTCCCATATCCTCTCTAATACTACACACGATCCAAGGTCGCTCTCCAGTACGATCTCACCCTGCCATCGATCACTGCGCGCCTCGCGCTCACCAACAAGCCGCAGGTCAGGCTGCGGGATTGGAGGCAACAGCCAGCGGCGATGAATCTGAGTACGATCCCCGTGCTGGTTTGGGAAGGCTGGTAGTTGTGCACCCCGCGACCGTTGGGTAGTGAGGTAGTTAGGTTGAGGATGTGCTCGTCGCTGTTACCGTGCTGTGTAGGAGTGAGTTGTTGAGGCGTGGAGCGCCACGTCAAAGGGAGAAGCTGACTTAACGGTAAGCACCATGGTCGTTGAAAAATTTGGGGAGGACCACTCCCACTCTATCTCCAAGTTCCGTCTCAGATTTAAAGGAGACAAAACGATGAATGTCGCACCTTGAATAGGTGCCAGTGGGTAGTCCGTGTTATCGAGGCGATGTTGTATGTAGCAAAAACATTGCACCATTTTCATGTTGAGTGTGTACGAATAAAATTGAGCAGAGATTGTATAGGATATGGGGATATGGATGCGGTCGTCGATGAAGGCGTGATGAAGGCGGGTGGTGGAAGAAAAGAAATCGTGGGAAATCATTACATACTAAGTACATCTTGGTCTGATCGATCGATGGACAACCTACTTTCTACCTTCGACGACGGCTATAGTCCAAAACCAATAAGATCGATGAGAAAAATGGAACGCTGTGACATTGGAAATATAATAGGTAAGATGTAAATTTTTTTTGTCAATCATCTCCCTCTCTTGTTATCGTGGCATCGCATCCTACTTTCCCGGGTTCCACTTTTGGGATTCAGTTCATCCTACACTTTGGCATGTCTTTCTCGCCCAATTACTTCAGCCGAGTCTCTTCTGCAGACAGTGCTTTATTCGACGATCAGGTTCTACATTGATCCCACATAGGATGGGGAGAACTGTAGACCAGGGTGCAGAATCAATGGGCGGGCTTTGTAGATCGCCACACCGGTGGCTCATCAACCGAGCCTAGAGATGTCACTGGATATGAGGCCCACTAATCGTGGGCGGCATATTTCATTGTTGTAGGGATTCCAAAGAGGAAGCCGCCTCCCCGAAGTCGTGAAACCGCGTCAGTGGGCTGGAACTCGGTCGGCATGGCTGGTCGTATGGTTGACCTCATTATCTTACACTTTACGGAGTGGGAAATGTAGGACCTGTCACGCCATGCCAAAGCAGCACACAGACGCGCTCTGGACTGAGGAAGGAGACATGGTATCCCCAAAGGTTCTGACACTATTGGTGGACTTCGGGATTGTACAGGGTCTCTACTGGGATGACAATGGCATTCTCGATCGTGGAATTGAAAGGCTGCTCTCCTGTTTTCGCCTGGGAATTCAGTTCATCCAATGGCTGTGCTTTTCCCCTCCCGATCGTTGTATACGACCGCTCTTTTTACAGACGGTGTTAGCTTAAACGGTTGGGTAACGCTCTGGCCACTTTGGGAGAACTGTGGAAATGTGGATTTTGTGGGAGGGCTTTGTCACCAAGCTGGGGTCTTATCACATACTGCTCTGACAATTTTAAAGGAGGAAGGAAAACGGCTCTTCCAATGTGGATGCGCACATGACCAACCAGTTTATTATGTATTATACACCACCATGTATCCTTCAAAGGTATCTCCCCTCCCTCGGGCGTGGGGAAAAGGGAAAAAGAGATCGTCGTGAAGACCGAATATGAGCTTGCAAAAGGAGTTCGAGGAAGAGCTCAACGATGGGCTGTACGCCGAAACTAAATAACTTGAATGGGATAGACTCTCCAAACTGCATGTTGCATTGAGTAATAGAATACGGTCAAGTGAAGACACTAAATAGAGGCACCACAAACCGGATTGGCCCACAAAAGGCATGCAACACCAGCAGACGAAGCAAGAGTCAACCGCATCCTGTGAAGAAAATAATGTGATCAATCCAAGTGATAAATATCCTGGAAAATAGGACAACCTCACACGGGACTGGATTGACTCACGGAAATGGGACAAAACTTCCAAGAAGAGAATTAGAAGCCGGAGCAAGTCGACCAGACGTCTTACACATTGTAAGCAGCATCGATTCAAGTATGAAATACAGGACAATTATGCCTGAGATTGTATATACCAACCAAATGGCGTGATTGACAGAGGGAATTGTCCAGGAAACAAAAAAATGACACAATACACAGAAAGAGGGATCAACATTGACATCGAACGCTCGAGCTCGAAGATCGCGCCATTCATGCCAGTCTTGGAGATGATCGATGACCTCCAAGTTTAATTTATGCAACGTAATGAAAGAAATATTAATGAAATTGTCCCGAATGTTACGAGATTAACACAAAATCCATTGCTACATTTGCTACATAATTTGTCCAATTTCAAAGAACCTACAGGTCTTACCAGAGTACATCCACTTACATATGATGCTGACAACCTAATCATGGCTCCGAGTAATCATCGGGCTCCAACTTCCAACGTTCCAGTATCTCATCGGCATCTGCATGGCCTATGCAAAATTTATATAAACACAGTTAATGACTCCAATTAATAATGAAGAGTATAATCAGACACACCACGGTTTTTAAGTTCATAGAAGCTCACGAAAGGCTCGCATTCAGAACTTGGTTGAGGGAGTTCATCATCAGCCCCACTTGGAAAGAAAATATCCGACGCAATCCTGTTCTTCCCAAGACATTTTTTCTCAGGTGTAAACCATAGCTGTGAGGAAGCCCCCCTGATTGAATGGTTGTTGCCATAAACCCGCAGATATGATAATGGGAGAATATGAATGTCTGTGGGTTTTGACCCAGTGTGTAGCATGGCTATAAAATCAGTGAGCCATAAAATAAATGTGTTGAGAAAAGAGAGTAAGACCTACCCTTCTTCTCCCCCTTTGAATATGTCAGGATGCCACCACGTCTATGAACTTCAACGAAGTTCCCAGCTTCCTCCTCAGCCCACCAGGTAACGTTTTGCACCTTCAAAGTGATCTTGGCATCGGAATAGTGTCCATCTTTCTATTGTTTGAGGGTGAGTTGCATTATTCTGATACGGAGAAAAAAACCGGACCAGAGTAAATATCCAGTGCCCTATTTCGTGATCAATCGAGGTCTTCAAGAGTGCAGTCAGCGCCAACTTCTCTGAGCGTCTGTTCCGGGCTGACTCATCGAGCGCTTGTCAGCGTCAACCCACAATTTGACATACTCTTCGGAAATGCAAATAAAGAGCCAAAAATATGGTCTCCGCAGGTGAAAAGAATATGCGTCTTCCATCCCACTGACAACAACAATATTGGGGGGGGTGTTGAGACAGCAGGTCTCAAGTTTCGCTCATCTTGGCTGCAATTTTACTCTCTGTCATTCCTTCCTCTTCTCTCCAAGTTCCATGAGATGTTCCTTCCAGAGGGCCAGAAACGGGTGAGAGGGTGGGGACTATCCCCTGCACATGGAAGTCATCAAAGGTTGAGGTGAATAGTTCCCCAGTCAAAATAGAGGCCATTGATAATGAAAGATTCATTTTAAACAACAATATGGTGGGTGAGGGCAGTGAGAATGAAAAGACTTTAATTTTTTATAAGACTTGTGAGATTCGTCACTCATGTCACTTCGTGAGACAGTGACACCTCATTAATCATTCTCCGAGTCAACAACGGATTCAGTTCTTTTCTCTCTATAGTTCAATGATCGAAGACCTATTTTCCTCAGGCAAACAAATTTTCATAAGGTATGATTTCATATCCTTGCCCTCTCTGTCGTGGCGTTGCAAACACCTATTTCACCGGGTTTCACTTTCCAGATTCAGTTTCCATTCCAGAATAAATTTATTTCCTAATCGCTGTGCCCCGCCCAGTCTCAGCCCTATCACCGGCATATCTAGGCTCGGGTGATGAGCTGTCCGTGGCAATCTACAAAGCCCGCCCACCGACTCTACACCCTGGCCTATAGGTCTCCTATCCAGCCATTTTGCACCACCCGATCGTTAAAGCGAACATGATCTGCAGATTCAGAAGACTAATGGTGGGCGAAATCTTACATTGTCGTAGTAGGATTCTGGCCCAGCTAATTATCAAGGATGGAACATCACTGGCAAGTGATTAAACTCGCCATGATGCATTTCTCGAGCGAAGGGACTGGTGGGACGATTGTACTTTCCAACATACCAGGAGGAGAAAAGAACAGGGTTTCCCTACAACCTGAGTAAGGCGCGTTGGCCCCGATATGGAACATGCAATGCCATCGCTGTCCTTGGTGACCCTTGCATCTGCCTGAACAGCCCCAATTCCTTCCCAGACTCACGTTGTCAGGGACCTGGGGTACAATTGATAATAAGCGTGAGCGGCTGTAAGTGGGATACATTTAAATACCTCTTCTTTTCAATCCTCACCCCGTTCGATCCATATGTTTACTTTATATTCTCCCTATATCATATCATAAGTTGTGTTTTTCCACTGCCGAACTCGAGACCGATATTATTGGATTCATGTCTCATAATGTATGGCGAAATCTCCTACAGCATATGGCAGATTTATCTTGTTTTTTTGGACTTGCCTCTATGTAATCGTCAGTTTCGAACGCCGGATCCGGAAACCCCAGAGCTGCCGTAGCTACCCTGAAGCTTCCAGGACTACCACCACCAAGCGTCAGTCCAACAATTGAAGGGGGTGATGAAAGGGACGATTCTCCCGATGCTGATGTCCCTCCGGCATATCCTCAGGATGGGGGGAGAGATTAGTGACCATCACTGGTGACATAGGATAAAGATGGATCCAACACAGGGCGTCCACATTAGCACTAATCGACTGCATTGCCCAAGTGCATCTGATACGTGTAGAAACCTAAGAGCATTCTAATTGACACCATGCGAGAAAACCGGATGAAGCCATAGATTTCCCCGATTGTGCATTTTCTTAACACCAAAGCGTCGAAGCAAGACGGTAAAGAAAGGGTCTATAAACCCTTTTTTTAAAAAAAATGGGATTGGGCCACAAAAAAAGGGGATCCAGAAGCCGAAACAACAGTCAACCACTCACGTACATCGTCAACTCGTTATTAATCCAGGCGAGATATATCCTGTAAAACAGGACAACCACACACGAGATTGAATTAGGCCGACCAGATGGAGTGATTGACGTAGCGGCTCGTCCAGGAGAATAGAGGGATTGAACGCTTAAACTGATCATGTAGTTTTCTGATGTAGAAGCCAAAGCGACAAGTCAACCACACCGCAGTCAAATAAGGCTGCATCAATCCAGGTTGTAAAGCGGTTGACAAGTGGCCCAGCTAGGAAGAAAGGAAAAGAAGAAGAAAAAGAAATAGACAGGACGACACTTCCAGAGAAAGGAATCGATTGAGCTCAAACACTTGTCGATCCAGGCCCTGAAACGAGGGGGCCATCCCGCCGGCACGAATACCTTATTATAACTCCAAACCATACGCAATTCCCAGTGGGATTTGAGTTGTTTGTAGGTAGATGGCGCGACGTACACGGC
>Ga0307517_10011897_pt1 | contig 12013 bp, 3 predicted proteins | sample 23_EM_MG_FD_194515 | JGI IMG/M metagenome (GOLD analysis project Ga0307517, IMG submission 194515) | Populus trichocarpa ectomycorrhiza microbial communities from riparian zone in the Pacific Northwest, United States - 23_EM | ecosystem: Host-associated > Plants > Roots > Unclassified | place... | reverse complement strand
TTTTTCTCGGTTTATATCAGACAAATAAACACTATAGCTTATCTTAGATATGACATATTAGGGGTGCTCATACTTTTTCTTTACACATTAGTTCCTTTTTTCAGACTTTCATTCCCTCCTTTTACTAGTAAAAGACAAGAATTAGTCAACCAACCCTTACTTGCTACATGGATCCAAATATGTTGACTAAGCTGCATGATTTCCTTGTTCTTTGAGGTTTGCTTTTATAAAAGAACTTAGCTCTTGTTTATTGTAATAGTAGATAATTTCCTTGGTATCAATTTGCATCTGCTAGCTCTTCCCAGATATGTTTATTGTCCAGCATAATTTATTATTTACCATGAAACACCTAAAGGATAAGGGTATAGGTTAATTAGCTAACGAAGTCTTAAGGACAATTATTATAACTTTTAGAGGTGCACAAGCGAAACTTGAGAGGAGGCAACTCTGCAGAAACCTCAAGAGATAATAACCTGGGAACTTGAGTCTAGAATAGGCTCAGGATCAGATTTTGGGCCCAAAACAAGAATGGGCCAAGTTCAAGCTGAACTGGTGCAGCTTCTTACTGCTTGTGAAGGATGGCTGTTGGACTCTAAAAACCGGGGAGGGGGGGAAGAGGGAAAGAATTTTGCAATCAAACATACCTTTAAGCAGCATTGATCGCATAGCTAGCCTTAGGGAGATAGAATTATGCAGACCAGAAGGTTGCCTGTGATGATGAGAAAGTCCAGTCATGGTTACTTACTTGAAATGCACTTCTTTGGATACCGAATATGGAATGAAGTTAAAGGTTTTTCGCATAGCACTCTTGACTTTTCAGTTAGATGAAACTGCGTCAGAGTGGTATGAGAGTGCAAATTTTTGATTCGATGTTCAGATTTCCAGATAATCTCTTTGCTGAAGGAAATGTTCCTGGAGAAGAGATTTTGTAATTCATTAATGTTCCTTCATGAAAATCGGGGCGTGTTAGTGGTAGGAAAGGCCCTTCAATCTTGTCAATCAAGGAATCCTGCAAGTGGTTAAGCTCCACCCCCCAACTCTAATTCTCTTCTCCTGTTTTTTTTGGTGGATTATCCATAAACTTGCCATTCATGTTCAAGATCTTAGTAAGATCTGGTCATCGGCTGATCGGCTCACCGATGACCAGATCTTCGAGTTCAACGAAGCTTTCAGCCTCTTCGCGACTGTCTCTTCTCTCACATCTCTTTTTATTTCTTATCTCTTTCTTTCTCACATCTGTTTATGTTATTTTCTCGTTTTCTTTGAGTTTTTGTTCCCTTTTAGTTTAATTTGTTGATGGAACACTGAAATATTATTACCTGAAACATATATTGGCAAAGATCCATTTAGATAATTTTCTTCGATCGAAAATATAATAGCAAAAACCAGTCAAAACAGTTTGCTGTACCTATTGCTCCGGTAATCAAACTAAGGCTTGCCATGCTTGGAAATAATGTAATTGTCAAAAGGGAAAAAAGAATTGTATTGTAGGATTTAATTTGTTGAATAAAGTTTGATCATAGGGACTATGAAGAAGAAGAGAAAGAATTTGCTGGGGGAGAGTCTCTGAAGTCTAGCTTTGAAAATTAGGTGGAACCATTGGCTTTTGAGCTCATCCGACGTGCATGTTAGTGCTTCTTGATAATCTCTCGTCTCTGTGGCTTTTCTTTACCTTTTATCAAGAAAAAGAAAAAAAAAGATGTATTTTTCAATCTACGTGTGGTCCAAGAAGGGTGCTGGAAAGGTACAGGGACATGAACGAAGCAAAAGCATCCAAGACATGGAAACGAAAGACGCAACCGCAATTTTCATTGGCGGTTTATAAATTCAACCACTTCATTAATGGTTTATTAATTCAACCATGATTTATGTGAAAGTATGATATTTTTTAAATATTTTTTTATTTTATGTTATATTCCCAAAATTTCTACCAAATTGTATTAGTTTCACAAAAATAAAACCCCTCCAATCTACTTGATTCTTTACCGAGTTTTTGCATTTTCTTGTAGGTATTCATCACGTCAGGAGGCTGGTGAGAAAGGCAGGAGCAATTTTAACTATTTTCTGTAAGTGTCAAGAAAACGCACATCTAACCTCTCTTGTATATGTACTTGATAGGTTGTCATTAAATTTTTTTCAACACTAAAAAAAAATATAAAGATAATTTGAGACAACTCAGATTAAATTAATTAAATTATAATTTATGATATGAAACCAAAAAAACCAGTAAAAAAAAATAAAAAATAATTATAAAGCTCAAGATCTAATAGCCTAATATGAAAGATGAAAAATAAACTTCAAAAAATACAACGTTGATGGAAAAAACCTGAGTCAGCTTAAGGTAACTTGACGAACTAACAATCCATGATATGAAATTGAGATAAAAAAATAATTTCAAAAGGATAACCTAGTAAAAAAACTAAAATTCAATAAAAAAAAACATAAAAAAACCTTGAGCCAATTCAAGTTCACTTTACCAACCTCTTCTCGGAATAATCAAACAATAAGAAAAAGTGAAAAAAAAAGACAATGATAAAGGGTAAATAATTTAATGTAAAATGATAAAATTAGAAAAAAAAAGTCATGAAAAAATCTAGGGAAAACAATCTGAGTCAATCCGGATTAACTCGACTAACTCATCACATTCGATATGAGATCAAGAAAAAAAAATTAGACCTCCAAAAAAAGAGCGTAACAAAAGAGGTCCGAGTTAAATAAAAAAAATATTGTGAACGAAAATGGAAGCTGACCTGAGTTAGCTTGACCAACTCGCTTTCAAAAAAACAAAATAAATAGAAAGAGAAACGAAAAAATGACAAAGTTCTAGGAAAAATAATTTAATGCAAAATGATGAAATTGAAAAAAAATAAAGTCATAAAAAATTAAGAAAAAAAACCAAGTCAATCCAGGTTAATTCGACTGACCCGCCACTCGTGACATGAGATCGACATAAAAAAATTAGACTTTCAAAAGAAGTACCTAGCAAAAAGGACCGAAGTTATTTAAAAAAATATTAAGTAAGAAAATACAAGTTAACCTGGGTTAACTTGATTAACTTGCATTTGGGATAACCCAACAAAAAGAGAAGTGAAAAAATTACATAGCTCAAGGGCTAATAATTTAATGTCAGAGTATAAAATTGTCAAAAAAATCATTTTCATAAAAAAAATATCGAGGGAAACAAATTTGAGGCAACCATGATTAACTGGGATATAAGATCGTGATAATTCAACAAAAAAACGCAAAAAAATAAAGGTAAGGGCTTAATAATCGAATGTTAAAAGATGAACTTGAAAAAAAAATTCAATAAAAAACTGCTCTGTTAGAAGGCAACCACAAAATAAAATATCCAAGCGTACAACAATTTAAAACTCAAACAATGCAGACAAAACATGGTATAAAAAATGAAAGAAAATAATTATGGGCTAAGTTGAAAAACAAAAACTAAGAAAATAATTGAAAAAAAAATATTAAAAGAATAAGGACCAAAACTAAATAAAATAAAAAATAAAATTAATCATTGCATTGTAACAAAAAAAAAAAAATATCTAGACCATTTTGTTCCCAGTCAACTTTGCAACAACAAATATATCCCATGTAAAAGATGTTTCTAGTCTCAATCGCAGGCTTAATCAATGCAAAATTATATTTACATTATTTTAATTTATATATTTTTTTATGTCTAGAGCCATAGTACAAGACTGAGCTAATTTAATATTGTTGCTGTTGTATTTCCCCTTCAGTCTTCCAAAAATATCCCATTGTAATGTATTAGACAAAATTTTGTTGAGATGAGAAAGAGAAGCGGACAACACTGTCATTTTCCTTAGCTTGAGCATTGTCTGGTCTTGCTCTTGATGGCAAAGAGAATTGAAAATAAACTTCTGCGATAGGGAGACACCGCACATTGCACGGCCCCTACCCCCCCCCTCTAAATTGTTTGTACAAGGGAGAGGACTTGAACTTGGCTTTGTGACTTCTGCTGTGAGGTAAAAAAATTAAAAAAAAAACATTGAGATAGGAAAATGATTTTATATATAAAAAAGGGGGGGGTTAAACTAGCTAATTTAGGATTATTATTGTTTTACATCCATGAACTGGGCCTAGTGTCTGAAACACGTGAGGGACAACATCGCCATCCTGGGTCCTGGAGGGCAAGCGGCCAGCTTGGAGAATATACGGCATAGCTAGTTCTAGAAAAGACCCTTCATTTGAAAGGGACAAGGGACAAGGGGCCCCTACTAGCTATCCCTTCCCATGGGCTCTTGGCCCTTTGTTTCTGGGTTGTCGAGGCAATGGCCATTGAACGCAACAAAATCTCGAGGAAGAATGGAAACCTAGCAGCCACCAATCTGCTCCTATAAAAAAAAAAAAGAAAAAAGAAGAAGAAAAGAAAGCCTTGTCTTGTTGTCCATGTTTTAATAGGAAACCTAGCAGCCGGGTCAATCCCTTTATATTACTAAACTCATTATATATATATAAAAACCCATCAAAATTAGATTGAGGTATTGCAATTCTAATTACTTCTGAAAATACTTCAAAACACAAAATACTTTTCTTGATCAAAACTATATATATATTTTTTATTCAAGGGTAACAATTATTTTTGGACTTCCTTTTACATCAACTGAGAATAAATTACTTCTGAAACTATATTTTATTTATGTTTTTCAATAGGTATCTATCATCTAAAACACCTTTTATCACCTAAGCTAACATATCAAAGCAAAGGTGAAAAATAGTTTAAATAGTAATTTTGGATTAAAAAAATTCAACTCAATCAATTTTTTTAAAATATTTTGAATTAAATTGAACCAAATAACTAAATCAAATTGATTGGTTCAGTTTTGCATTTTTAAAACCCGAGTAAGTTTGGTTGGGTTATTTTTAGCAAACTTTGATTTATTTAGCCTTTAGTTTATAATAAGTTTTTTTTTTGGTTTGGGTATTTGGTTTTAGTTTTTGAAATCAAAACTGAATGAAATGAATTTTGTTTAAAATCTTCTAATTAAAATTATCCAAAAAAATCAGATAATCATTTCATTAAGTTAATTTCAAATTGATTTTTACAGATATTTTGAATAACTAAATTAATTTACTCACTCATACTAAAATTTTCAACATTAGACTAGCAATCATTTTTCATATATAAAATCTAGCACGTGTGTCCACTATAAGTTCATGACAAATCATAGCCTTTGTAAAGCCTATGTTGTAGGCGGAAACTACGCTGGACAACAACAACAAGAAATCACATGAAAAGACATGGAAGATTTTAATGATCGAAGAAGGTTGCAAATGTGAACCCTGAATTCACAATTTATTCTCTGAAAATTAGAAGTCCGCTCATATAGTTTGAGCAACTAAGGCCCAACACACAAATATATACTTTTGATTCCTTCATGGATATCCTTCAGGACATAATAACGTTTTTTTTAGAGAAACACTTAAAGAGTGAAGTTGTTGTTGATCTTATATATAGCACCCCATTCACTAGACAATACTTAATTTTTCATCTTGTTTCATGAATAATATTTTTTATTTTAATAAATATTTCCTATGAGTAGGTATTGCTTTATTAGAGTTCTTTAATTTTCTTCATTCATGATAATTTGGATGATGCCTATAATTTTCCTCATTTGATCAATGTTTAGTTTTTTAAGTATTTATATCCAAACATGAAAGAGGAGTTCCATATGATTAGAACTAAGCTAGTTTTGATAGAATATAAGCTCTAATTTTTTTTAGGGGATCCTAGCGATAGATATCATTTTCTCTTCTTTCTTATTAGAGAAAAAATATAATAGTACCTTGTGTTGGTACTTGATTATAAAGGGTTCTTTGATATCAAATTAATCTTTACACTGACTTACAATCAATTAGGTGTCATTGTAGATATGTAGTGGGTGGACATTCAAAGCCTCAAACAAATTGATCCTAGCTAAAATGGCTTTGTACTTGGCTATATTGTTAGAGGATGAGAACTTAAAGCAAAATCTATATTCAAATATTTGCTTTTTAGAGCTTACAAAATGCACAATAATCTAACAACCATGGATATTAGAGGAACCATCGCTCATTAGCTTCCATATGACTAAGTATTATTGTCTATGTATAAGCTTTGTATTCTACTTAAACATTAACAACTTAATAAAAAAGCATTTTATAAGAAAAACAACTAAGATCTAGGCCTTTATCTTTGACCTTAGCTAATATTAGAGTTCGAACTCTTCCAATTTGATTGTTTATTTAACTAGATATCTAAAAACTTTTAGCTTGTAAGAATTTTTTCTAAAGAGCTGGTCAGTCACAACCTATAACTTGGTATGATGACAAGTAAGGCTTGAGCTTAATTGCTACACTAACAAACTAAGGTAAGGACCACCTTTTCTATCCTTAGGTACCTTGTCTCCATATTATGAAGATTTTAAAGGTGTAGTGCATAGGCTTTTATATTTTTCTTCCTCAAAGATCATGAAGAATGACAAGCAACATTCCTGTAAAAGGAAGATAAATTTGTTAAGAGGCATTCTTTATATGAGCTTTTACACATATTTTATAAAATAGTGAGGAGTCGAGTCTCGTATGGCTTAGATCTTCTCGAGGTTGGACTTTATACATTAACTTCTAACTAGAAAATAAAAAAACTTTCCTCCCCTTATGATAAAGCCAAACTTAGTTATATTCAACTTCATCTTATATAGGTAAAGAATAGAGAAAACCTCCTAGAGGTCTTGAAGTTTATACAAAAAGGTAATGCTCTTAACTAGCATGTAACACCCTTAAATAAATAATGTGTGATCACACATTAAAACCAGTGGAACACCACTTAAATAGCATGAATTGTTTTATTTATATCCTGGTGAATTCATATCCACCCTTTAACCCTGGCTATAGCCAACCATGAAATTAGAAGACGATCAATTTAGATAGAATAATACAATGTAAGATCATTAAACTTAAAAGATCAATATCATATACTTAAATTAGAAAAGCAACCATAAAGTCTTGTATTAATTGTATAAAGTTGATGTCATTATCATCTTTACAATTTCACAATAATGAGAATAATATTAAATCACAATAATTCTATGATTTATTAGTACAATCCTTCAAGGTTATTAAAATAAACATAAATATAGAAATCCTACAGCTAAATGAAAACATTTATGAAATCCTACAATTAAATAGAACTGATAAAATCCTATAGCTAAAATAGTTGTCATGCTAATCTAGTTTTGAGGAGCATACGAAGAACTTGTAAAAAATAAAGATATTAAAAAATAAAAATAAAAATGATATCATCACATCATGACAATGACAAATCATACATATATTTAAATTTCATTCACTATTTCACACAGGCTTCATTGTTACATACTTCACCATAAACATTTCCTCTACTAACTATTAATAGTAATAATTTACAAATCAAAAACCTTTTACTCCAACAATCAACACATGGAACCCAACCTCTAGGCTGACTTTTTTCATATAGCGTTAGATTCAAAATGTTGTTTTCCACACAAGAATACCAAAAAGATAAACTTAACATTAAAAATTATCATATCCAACTCTTTGTAAACCTTATTTAGAGGTTCATTAATATAAACAACATTCAATTCTTTGTTTCACTTGGCTTTCATGCCTAAGGTTATGTTTGACACCTTCCTAGTCTTTGCTCACACAATTGACTATAAATTTCCCGCTACCTCCACATTTGTGGCCAGTACATCAATGTCCTCGTTTTCTTATGGCCGATTTGATGTTAACAATTTTAGGGCTCCACTTTTATGGCCGACTCTCATACATTAAATGCATTTATTTTTTCCTCCTAGAGATTTTAACCTTCACCCCACACATGTGGCTGACTATCATACACACAATACTTATCTATACTAATCTCCATATCGAGACTTTATAAATCTTTATCATTCCATAATACATATATACATTCAATATTCATAATATTTAAAAATAATGACTTATATAGATGATTTTAAATTAAAAAGGTTGAGGTGACAAACACCTACATGTTCCTTTTATTAGTCCAGTCCCGCTTACCTTGGGTCCTGCAGTTAATACCTCTCCTACACAACACAGTCTCACATCAATTTCCCTTCTTAAATGTTAATAATGTACTTCTTAATATTATTTTATTACTTTGAGTAACTTGTCACTCATGAACACATGTATCCTTACATCATCACATATAGTTTTCCGACTCTTGGTGTTCCATTGTAAGAAATGCTATATTTCAAGCTAATTTCATGCATACACACATATTATATTTTATTTTCCATATAATAATCACTTCTATTCCTTAAACCACCCAAAACATTTAAAGAAAAACTAAGAAAATACCAAAACACAAAATCAAGCTACCATAAAACAGTTTCACTATTTTGAGAAACGGTTCGGTCGTTTCTTGAATCGGTCTAGCCATTTCTTAAAATGGCTAACCTGTTTCGGCTATTAGAAAATTTCCTCCCTCTCTTTCTCCCTAGCCTAACCTTTATACCTAAAATCTTAAGTTTATTTCCTTCCTTTCAATATCAATTATACTAATACAAATTACTTATTTAACATTTCAAAAATGAATTTCTTAAAGAATATGAGTTCAAACACTACAAATCCTAGCATTCAAGAACTCAAAGAACTCATCTTTCCTTCTAGTTTTTCATGCATAATTCAATTTCATCACATTCCTGGTGTTATACAATTATAATAACACATAAAATCGAACAAAGACTACACCTAAAACTTTCTCTTAACTAACTAAACCTAATTAGAGTTTTCACCCTTGGATTTCTCTTCAATTTGTGGTTTAATTCTCCTAGTTACTTCTTATTAAAACATTATTTTAGGGAAATTCTATAAAATATAATGAATTTTTCCCCAATCTACATGAACCCTAATTTTATAGACAAAATTAGGGCTTTTCCCTTCCTCTATAAATTGAGTAAAGTAAAAGAACAATAATGTTAAGGCACCTTACCAAATAGTCTTGAATTCACAAGATTACTTCTTGAATAATTTCTTGATTGATTTCCCCTTCTTCTTCAAATCTTTCTATTTTTCTTTATTTTTTTAATTCTCTATTATTTTTTTAACTCTTGCTTACGTACTGCTTTTATTATTAATCTCTCTTTGTATTTCTCCTAATTCCCTATTTTGATGTCTTCTCTCTCAAAATCAAAAATTGATATAGAGTTCTCCCTTCTCCATTTTTTTTTATTTTAAAGTGATGGCTCCTCTATTTTTCAAGAAAAAAATATCACTTTAATTTTCTTTTTATTTTCCTTAATTAATTTTACTTCCCATTCAAATTTTTATTTTTCACATTCGACCCTAATTTCCTTCTCCTTTATAATCTTGCTCTCTTATTTATTTATTATATTTTTTAAAAACCCTTTAGAGATAACACTATTTATGTCTCTTTTTCACAATAAAAGCTTGGGGTTTCACCTAGCATGTCATCTATATAAGCCTATATTCACTATTTGTTGGTAAATATTTGTGATATTTTTAGCCTATAGAGCATGGTTTTATAATAAAAGGTCTATATATTATAATGCGTTGGTAAATATTTATGATATCTTCCTTTTGTCATTAGAACGCATTGAATTTATTGGTAGCCCCAGTTCACATCTAAAAATCTTAGGAATTCAAACTTGACCATGAATTCCATTAACTTGTTTATTTTGGGTAGGGGAAAGCTGTTTTTGAGACAAGCTTTATTGAAATCAATGAAGTCTATATACATCCACCATTTTCCATTGGCCTTCTTAACTATGAACACGTTGGTGAGCCATTTAAGTTGCATAACTTCTCGAATGAAAACCAGCTTTAAAGAGCTCGTCCACCTTCTCAAACATGACCTTTTATCTTTCCTTTATAAAATATCTTTTCTTCTAGCGAACAAGAGGGAAATATAAATCAATACTTAACTTATAGGTGACCACATTAAGTCTTGCGCTAAGCAAATCTAAAGGCTCAAAGGCAAAATCATATCTTTAGATGTTGAGAATTAAGCAATGCGCTTTCTAGTCATATCTCTTCCCTTGAGTGCACCTTTAATCCCTTATCACTTAGGTAGTGCACTTTCTAGCCCTATCTTTTTCCCTGGAGTGTGTCTTTGAATCTTCATCACTCAAGGAGTGTGCTTTCTAGCCATATCTCTTCCCTTGAGTGCACCTTTAATCCCTTATCACTTAGGTAGTGCACTTTCTAACCCTATCTTTTTCCCTTGAGTGTGTCTTTGAACCCTCATCACTCAAGGAGTGCGCTTTCTAGCCATATCTCTTCCCTTGAGTGCACCTTTAATCCCTTATCACTTAGGTAGTGCATTTTCTAGCCCTATCTTTTTCCCTTGAGTGTGTCTTTGAACCCTCATCACTCAAGGAGTGCGCTTTCTAGCCTTATCTCTCCATTTGAGTGCGTCTTTAAGCCTTTTCACTAAAATAATATGTTTTCTAACCCTATTTCTTCTTGTTTGAGTTTGCCTTTAAGCTCTCATCACTCAGATAGTGTACTTTCTAGCCTTATATCTTTCATTTTAAGTGTGTTTTCTAGCCCTCGTATACCAGATAATGTACTTTTCAGCTTTATCCATCAAGTGTGATTTCTAACCCTATCTCTATCTCTTCTAAGCGCGCTTTTAAGCTCTCACTTCTAACACTTTCAGAAGGATTGATCATTTTTTTATTTGGTAAATCCATATTCTCCCTTTTCTTTTTCTTCTTTACAGGCTTACTATTTAAAGTCTCTTACAAGACTTTTTATCGTAATCATTGTAAAGAGGGGACAACTGTCATAACCCATTCTTGGGTTCTTCTCTCAAATTTACTATTTTCTATAAAAAAAATAATAACAAGAAGACTGACGACAAGAAAAAAACAAGCTGAGAGGGTTTCATATATATATATATATATATATATAGAAGAATCAAGCTAGAGTTTTGGATGAAATTAGTAGCCTAATCATACCCTCATTGTACTTAAGACCGGAGAAACAATGCAGATTCAATATCAAATTAATTGATTATTGGACGAATTTGCATAAAAATTAAGTTCATGGACATAATTAGATTTTTAATAGGCCAATTTGATTTAATCATGAACCAAGTTAAAAGTTTAATTATGTTTAAGGATTAATTTGGTTCAAATTAATGTATTTGCATATAAGAAGAATATTATTGAGACATGTACATGTTCTTATTTAATAATGGATTAATGCTAAAGCACACGAACAGAAAATAAAATAATAATAATAAAAAAAGGAATACAGACAACAACATGGATGGCAATTTCAAGCAAGTTTTTGATCCTCGGTGGAATCGGAATTGTAATTTAATAGACAGAGCAAAAAGAATTTGCAGGGAAGACAAGACACAAAAAAGAAACAACCAAAAACAAAGCTGGTGTCTGTGTAGACTTTGATTAAGATTGGCAGAAGCTAATGTTCGAAAACTAAGAGATCAATCGGATGGATGGTCCCTTGCTAAGGCTGATTTTCATTTTCATTCCCCCCTCCACGTGGGAGACGGCTATCTCAACAGGTGACCACCCAATGTCTTCTCGCCACGTGTGCATAAGAGCGCTTATTCACGTGTTTCGCAAGTAACAATAATCGAAGCATCAGATAGAGGGAGGGATGGGAGACTACTTGCTAGTACTCAGTCCCAGTGATGTGGGGCCTTCCTTGTTTATCATGGGGACCACCCCACAAGAACACTGCAGCTTCTTAGCTGAGCCGAGCTTGAAGCGATTAATGCTGGTCTGCAGGAATAACGCGGCAAGAGTCCAAGAGGGGCATTATCTATCACGGTGAATTTATATATATATATATATCATCAACAACTTATGAGAATTTTGGTTTAAAAAATAGACATTAATGATGAAATTGGGATTTTTACAAATTTAAAATAAACTGAACTTCGTTTTGTAAAAAAAAAAAAACATACAAGAACTTGAATTTAGTGAGAAACTTTTACTTTAAAATTTAAAAATTT
>Ga0307517_10011896_pt1 | contig 12013 bp, 9 predicted proteins | sample 23_EM_MG_FD_194515 | JGI IMG/M metagenome (GOLD analysis project Ga0307517, IMG submission 194515) | Populus trichocarpa ectomycorrhiza microbial communities from riparian zone in the Pacific Northwest, United States - 23_EM | ecosystem: Host-associated > Plants > Roots > Unclassified | place... | reverse complement strand
TCAACACATTCATGTTTGAAATGTTTCTTAATTACTTTTCTTATGGAAAAAAAATATTGGTAAGCAAATTGGCCTAGTTTTCCACGGGTCGTCTTCCTTTCACGAAGATGAAGCCGAACACGAATGTGAATACAAAGTAAAGCATCTCTAGAATGGGGTGCTGGTCTAAGACTCTAAGCGAATGAAATAACCCTAACAAGGGCCTCTGACTTGTGAAGGAAGAAGATAACGCCAATTACTACTAGGTCTTATGTTGACTGCGAGGATGGCCAGCATTTCCCAGCAAAGATGAGCTTGATATCAGCTGCTTACTTGGATCTTAAGTTTTTCCACGTGATCTTATCCATCTCAAGTTGACAATTGACATTGCCAACATTTCCGCCGTTTAAATTATTATTTTCTTTATATTTTTTTATTTGTTCTTGATTCGCTAAAGTTAAAAAAATAAAATAAAACCTATAACATATTATATTTACCCCATCACATGACATGTATGTATGACCTCTCCGTCTTTCTTTATCAACAAGTGGACTCCCTCTTGAAACGGAAACCGGCGTCGTTTGAGGCTCTCCGCAGGCCACCGCCTCCTTCCTTTCACGCTTGCATCACAATTGTCATCACAGGCGCACGTAATCGCGTGAATCACACATTCCAATTTAAATTCACATTTCTTTCTTTGGGGTAAAAAAAGATAGGAAAAAGATTCCGAATTTGAATGATTCACGCGTGTATAGCTAAAGCCAGCATTGCTTCCTTCTCCATTTTAGGGTTTTAAGCAGTCAGCGACAGAAGAGGAAAGAGTATCAAATTGCCTTTCCATCGTTCCTTCCTAATCAGCCCCACGAAATCATCTTCTTTCAAAATAATGGAAGGGAAGAATCCATTGAGGTTTACGTTAGGAAAGCAATCGTCACTAGCACCGGAGAGAGACCGAGAAGAATCTGATGTTGATATGGATGGAGTTGATCCAGGAGTGAGGCTAATGTACTTAGCTAATGAAGGAAATCTAGAAGGGATCAAAGAATTGGTGAATTCTGATGTTGATGTTAATTTTCGTGATATTGATGGCCGTACTGCCCTTCATATTGCTTCTTGTCAAGGCCTCACTCAAGTTGTCGATCTTTTGCTCGATCATGGGGCCGAAATTGACCCCAAGGATCGTTGGGGGAGCACTGTATGTATTTGGATAATGATTTTGTTTTTCTGATTTGGGTTTCTTCAGATTGTTGAAATAGTTGTTTTGAGAGATTAGATTGCTGGTTGGCTTAACTTTTTTTTTTTAATATTTTTTTATGGGGTTGATGATGTTGTTCGGCCCGAGATTTGAGTTTGATTCCTAGCAAGCCTATGGGTAGATAGACTCTGTGGATTATGAAGTTAGGAATTTTGCTTTGTGTTAAATAATTTTGTTGTTAATTTGGAGGAGGCATGCGGTGTATGCCATTTGAGTTAGCCCAGGCAATTTGCTCAAGCATTTTGTTTTGAGCCAAAGGGTTTCATATTGCCAGTTTGGAGTGGGTTCTTTTGCTGATGCTAGGTAGTAAGATATGGGGTGCTTTCAAATTCTCCAGTTGCACGGAGAGCATTACAAACCCGAGCATTCCTGGGGTTTTTTAAATACTAAAATGTATCGTTTGGTTTGTTGTTTAAACTGATAGTCAAGAGTTTTTTTTCTTTTCTTTTTCTCAGTAAACTGATGTTGCTTAAACAGCCTCTTGCAGATGCTATATTTTACAAAAACCATGATGTGATCAAACTCTTGGAGAAACGTGGTGCAAAACCTCTGGTATGTTATCAGTTTTGTTGTTTACATGATGCATCAGTTTACTTCTGACCTGTTTTTCTTATTGTGTCTTGGATCGGTTCTGTTTATGTAGATGGCTCCTATGCACGTTAAGCATGCACGTGAGGTCCCGGAATATGAAATCAATCCTGACGAACTGGATTTTACTAACAGTGTGGAATTAACTAAGGTCACTTGTTCCCCATATCTTTTTTCACCTTCTGGAACTTATGAGCTTATGTTTGTCTTCTGATAACATTGCTTACAGACCTCTTCGAGCTAGTATTTTATTGCTTCTTATGTTAATGTTGTGAAGATCAATGTCAGTTTCTTCTTGTGTTGATACTTATTGTCAAATGTTACAACTTGAATTTAAACTTTGTAGATGATTTTCTAAGTGAAACTCTTGTATATATATATAAGTGGCTTATATCCCTCTACTGTAAGCATTCGAGTTGAGTAAGAATACAATGATGAGTTACTTAGGTAATGAGCATATTAGGTAATGAACATATATATTTTAGATAAGATATCTGAGGTGTTTTGGCTAATTCTATGGTCAGGCTGTATTTGACCTGTTTGAAACACATCTCATTTTCAAGTTGATTGCGTGAAATATGCCACAGGGAACCTTTTGCGTAGCATTATGGCGAGGAATTCAGGTTGCTGTTAAAAAGCTTGGTGAGGAGGTGCTTTCGGACGAGGATAAAGTGTGGGTTATCTATACCCTGAGCCTTTTTTCTTAATAGTATCTTAGTTTTGTATGCTTAGGTTATCATGACAGTTAGTTTTGCACAGGAGAGCATTCAGAGATGAACTTGCATTGCTTCAGAAAATACGGCATCCAAATGTGGTCCAGTTTCTGGGTGCTGTTACTCAAAGTAGTCCAATGATGATTGTGACTGAATTTTTACCCAAGGTTTGTTCTTCAATTCTGTCGTTCACCATGGGAGTGGCATTTTTCCAATCTTAGTCATTCTTATTGTTTTCTGCTGGATGTTTGTTATTGCCACAACTCTATTATTTGTGTATAATTCTTTTTGCTGGTTGTTATGTATCATTTTCAATGCCAGTTATTGTGGTTTTATTTTTCCTGTCTGCTTCTTTCTTATTTTATGATCATTATTTCTTAATGCTTTATTGAATTTGATGATGATAAATTTGTTCCCCTGATGAGCCCTCCTTTGAAGTCAACCTGTTTCTGGTATATACATGCACCCATGTGGATATGATTTCTTAAACAAACTTAATAGCACTAATGGTAGATCCTTGTGAAAATTTCTGCTTCATGTGTGATGGATTTGTCCTTTGGATTTGATTTGTAAGTAAGGATGGGAAGACCATCCTCCATTTCTCTTCTTAGCATCCTTCCTTCTAACCTGAAATTCACTTGTATTGAAATTAGAGACTAGATCTTTGTAAATATTTACTTCTACTTAGTAAATAGGTCAATTCTGCTTCTTTCCCATCAGCAGAGTGGTGGATCTGCATTTTCTCTGTGGTGACATCTATCTATCTATCTATCTATCTATCTTTATTTTTCCAGAAGAAATTAAGAGATAAAAATGCTTTTAGATGTTCAAGTCATGAAATCTTATATCATAAAATTAACATTTGTAGTTTTTTCTTTTCCATTAATATTACAGGGAGATTTTTGTGCGTTCTTGAAAAGAAAAGGAGCATTAAAACCAATAGCAGCTGTGAGACTTGCACTTGATATTGCAAGGTCTGTTATTATTTATTATTTTTATTTTTCCCATTAATGCAGTGTTGCAAGGTCTGTTATTATTTATTATTTTTATTTTTCCCATTAATGCAGTGTAAACACAAATTTCAAGTCTAAAATAAAGAATGTATAGTGGGCTTGTAAATCTTTGGTGTTTACACTCCCACCCCCCATAAAAGGCCTCCTTACTTTTTCTTGGAGTTTATTATTATTCTAAATATCTGATTTGTTTCAAATAGCAATCATTTTTTGATTTGATGCTTATACATTAGTGACTGACCCATAATAACATTTTTTAGCTATATTACTTTGTCTGCTTGAAGAAAATGTCAATCAAATGAATAGCTAGGAGAGTATCATATGTTCAAGAATTGTGATTCAAGACTAAAAATCTCAGGATTGGCTTGTACTTTCGAAGGTTCTTACAGTTCTGCTGTCAAACATATTAGGATATAAAACTGGTCTCCAAGCCTGGGACAAATACATGATTTATTGCCTAAAGTTTTTTTTTTTTATTTTCAAAACTTTGATTGTTCAATGTATAGCATATAGTTTTTCCACTAATTTAACAATCATTTGAGAAATACTAAAGTTGTGGAGTCTCGTTTATTTTATGTAAATGGGTAAAAAATTGGTCAGTGATGCCTATGTGATGTAGGACTAGCCAAATTGATGTAGAATAAAAAAAACAAGATCACCAACAAGGAGGCTAATTTAGAACAGTAACCAAAATTCACCAATAAGAGAGTCAACATTCTTGGTCATAAAGGGAACAAAACTAAGACGTATTTGATCCTAGGGAATCAGCACAAGAGAGACGCATTTAATCTTGAAGAACATTCAAAGTCTTTGTTTCAATCATTAATGATACATTCTCAAAATAACTAATGTTGAGGTGCTTATTTACATGCACCAAACCAAAAAAAGTAGGAAAACCTAATAAGTCTTAATTCAAGAAGGAAACTAAAATCCTAATTTAACTAATAAGTAATGAATATTAATTTTCCTAAATAATAAAATCTAAAATAATAATAAAATATTAAATTCTTAAATAAATAAAAATTAATTCCCGTTGTTTCCCTTCATCCCCCATCACTAAGATTTTAAGTTCTTGTATGGATGATATATAGTGTTAGATTTTACTGTAAAACAAAACCTTAAAGATGTGTGACATGCTTTGGTTGATGGAGATGAAGATGAAAATGTTAGTTGTTTGCCTGTCACTTCACTCTCTGATGACAGTCTTGAAAGAACTCTTCTATTTCTGCAAATGTTGCAGGGGAATGAATTACTTGCATGAGAATAAGCCGGTACCAATAATTCACCGTGATCTTGAGCCTTCGTAAGTTTTCTTGTTCAACTTAGGCTGGTTTTTTTATTTGACATGCACACATATCTATGACTATAGTGGAACTTTCAGTTAAAATTCATTGGATTCCTCAATTTTGCTGACATTGTCAGCACCTTTTTATGTTGCTTATGAGCAAGATAACAGAAATATATTGCGGGATGATTCTGGGCATCTGAAAGTCGCAGACTTTGGAATTAGCAAGTTGCTTACAGTTAAAGAAGAAAAACCTCTAATTAGTCTCGACAATTCCTGTAAGTGTGGCTTTTTCATCTTTATGAATCTCATTTATTTTGGAAGTTGCTAAACCAAATGCCTTTCCTACATGCCAGCTATTTTCTTGTATGTATTCATTGATCCATATTCCTGTAGTTGACTTGTTAGATGAATATTGTTATGGAAATGTTTGTTTTGTCATTGACAGGGCGGTATGTGGCTCCAGAGGTTTTCAAAAATGAAGAATATGATACTAAAGTAGATATTTTTTCCTTTGCTTTAATCCTACAGGAGGTAAAGACTTCTCAGTCGTATCATTACAGGTCTTCTTGTAATAATGGGCCTTTGTATATGTTAGAGCATTTTCTTACTGTGCACCCAGAGCTCATGCTTAGCGCCTCAACAATTCGACAAAGCATATACATGCAACCTCATTTATTCTTGATCTTTGATAGATTTTATGATTTATTTTAAATCTTTGACTATGGACATTTGTTATCGAATATACATTAGATGATTGAAGGCTGCCCGCCATTTTCTGCTAAACAAGAACATGAGGTTCCTTCAGCTTATGCGGCAAAAGAGCGTCCGCCTTTTAGAGCTCCAACAAAGTCCTATGCACATGGACTTAAAGAGTATGCCATTCTGTCTTAGGTGTTCTTTTTACATGAGATTTGTTCTTTTTTAAAGCGTTGAGTTTATTGCTATTGTTCTTAAACTAACTGTGGAATCTGACATCGTATTTTTCTATAATTGGATATGGTATGAAAACATTATACATGTATGCACATCACTAATAAGAACCACTAGTAAACATAAGCAAACATTAAAACAAAAGAAATTTTAAGCAAAAGGTGGTGCTCGTCTAGGATGGATCTTCAATTAATTCCACATTGACTAGCACAAGTGATGTAATAACTTCTCATGAGTTGAAACTCAGTCTAGAGGCTTCATGAGGCAGAACCTGAAGTATGCTGCACTTAAAGCTTCTTTAAAAAAGTCTACTACCAGAATCTGTGAATTGCATTGCTAAGAAGTCCTGGAACCATGGCCAAACCCAAACATTTCTGCATGTAAACAATGACTGTCTGACAATGCCTTGACTCACCAAGACAGAAAAGATGGTGTCATGGTATTCTTAAGAATTGTTAACTCTTATTTCTTAAGATCTTTTTAATCTACTTTCCATTTTGGAATCAATTCGAGAATGGAGTGAATTGAATTTGAATTCATATCATGTCACTAGTTTGAATTCCATTGAATTTTAAACAATTCAAACCTAACATGAAATTGTGTTTCTTTTTGTTTATACACAAGATTTTTGAGTCAACTTACCATTTGGAATGATTCTTGATAAATAGCTACTTGAGTTAAAATTGAACCCTGAGCAATCTATGATCCTGAACAAGTCACTTCCTAATTCATCAAATGCTGGTCACTGTAGAAACATCCATAGACAGGTTTATAAAATATCTTCATTATCACAAATTGTGTATTCTATTATAAATAGTTTTCTCACAAAATTGAATTGCTTGATACCTTCCATGTCTACTGTCAAGATTGTTCAATGTCAACTGATCTTTCATTGAGATCAGTTATGGGATAGAGAAATCATGACGCTGTCTTCATTTCACAGGTTAATTCAGGAGTGCTGGCATGAAAATCCAGCTAAGCGACCAACTTTCAGGCAGATACTAACAAGACTGGATGCCATTCAAAACAGTATTGGTCATAAGAGGCGTTGGAAGGTTTCTCCTCTGAATTTGTGTCTGGGGATACTGTACTTTACCTGATGAGTAACCACAATTTTGACATTACACTTTATCTGACTGTCTCTGAAGCAGTTCCCGCGAATAACTAATCATTTCTCAGTGTTGAATTGCTATAAATGCTTTATTCTGAGTGCCCCTGGTGGGATTAGTACATTAGAGTCTTCCGTTATGTTATTCTTTGGTGCTATGAGTACTAGTTTTGATAATAAATATTGAAAAATGATACTATTAAATTTATGAATTGAACCTTCTCTTGGGAGCTACACTTTTCAAGTTCTAGTTCTTTAGGAGAGCATTTTATCCCTTTGACACTACTGTTTTTGTAGAACTAACGGGTTTTTTTTCCTTTTTTTTGGGTAAAATGCACAGGTGAGACCACTGAAATGCTTTCAGAACCTGGAGGCATTGTTAAAGAAAGATCGTAGTCTAAGCCACCGCAGTTCACGTTCTTACAGCAGTATATGAATAAGCAAGAGTTTGTTACCCACTTAGCTTATATATGTGCAGAGATTTTTATCAAGCATTGGTGTGATCAAAGGATTATTTTACTAGTTTAGAGCGCAGCTTTCCTGCCTGTGTAATTCCATTTGCAATCGGATTTTCGTTATTTGATGTTTGTCAACTCTCCCATTGAAATTGTGGGTTGAGAAACAAGCTCCATATATCATTCACTGTTGTAGTTCAAAACACTCTGGCTTCTCAAATATGTACATGAGTGCTGTAAATTTCCCTATCCTGATTAACTTTATTTTGCTAATCTTTTGATGTGGATGATTCTAAGATTTAGATTTCCAGGAGAGATGAACTGCAGATTAGGTGGTTGATTATGGCATGATCAGCACCTAGTAATTAGGTGGTTGATTGTGCCTTGTGGTTGTCCTGTCAAGCTTCCAAATGCAAAGAAATAACTAGAGGTGAATTGAGTTGATTTAAGCTAATTACTAGGCATGTTTCATGCTTGTAAGGATGTTATCCTAATCAGTCGAGAAGCTGGCTTGGGCGAAGCAACCGCACTGTTGAACTGGTCACGTAGGCAGCCAGCGATTTAACACTAGCCTATTCTCAAGGGATGAGCAATTGGTCAATTGGATTTGGATTCACATAATTGGTTTGAATTTAATGAACTTGGATTTGGATTCTTTTATGTTCTTAAGGGAATATAAATAATTATATTATTCTTTTTGAATTCTACTCACCAAGTCAAATTGCAAGATTCATGGAAACGAAATTGATAATTAAAGTGAACAAAAAGGCCACGCAAACTTGTCGGTAATGCGAGAAAGTACACATTTTTTTTTATTTAGTACTAGATTAAATCCATTTCTTTGGATAGGCCAGCTTTTGCGCATGAAATCAAGCTCATTTCTTTGGTTAAGTCAAAAGACATACTAAAGATTTATGTGAATTTTACTTCTTTTCATTGTTGGAGTTTTAAATTTGAATTATTATAAAAAACTCTAATCCGTGTGGAAAAAATACTGTGGATGTCCACAATAAATCTACAATGTTTTTTCAATTTTTATCCTTTCCTATATAAAAATTAGCTAGCAGCTAGAGGTAATATGATTTTTTAATAGAAATACATGTGGATAAAAAAAGTCCTTTTGCATTTTATATGAAGAATTAAATTACTAAAATAACCTTCTAAGCAAAAAAAAAAAAAAACTTTCATTCAAGGGCTTTATGATCATTTCTTTAATGGATAGTAATTAAATGGGACATTTTTATCTATTAGTAACATAAAATATTAAATAAAAAATGAAATGTGGCTAAATTGTTGCCATGTTTTTTCCCATTTATGTATCCTTATCTTCATTTTCTCCTCTTTCATTTTCATCACTTTTTTTTTTCTAGTGAAGAAGCCATGATCTCTCTTAGGCCCCGTTTGGAAACGGGGTTCAACTCGTGTTTTTTTTTAAATGAATTTTTTTTGCTTAAAATTAATATTTTTTAGTGTTTTTGGATCATTTTGATACACTGATATCAAAAATAATTTTTTTAAAATAAAAAAAATCATCTTAATGCATTTCTAAGCAAAAATCACTTTAAACCGCAATTGCTACCACAATCCCAAACAGACTTTTAATTCAGCCTTTAGCAACACCTACTACAAACCTCCCTTATCTTCTTCTCTCAATACATAGAGAGCAAGAGTAGGAGAAGAAGCAGCTTAAAAAATAAAAGCTTTTTAAAAGAGAAACAAAGAGATAAGGCAACACAAAAACTAGTGGCAAAATTATTTATTTATGAAAAGGAGTTGACGGTGAATCCTTTCTGGATTAAGGCTCGACATAATCACATCACCATGCAATTTGGATTGAGCCAATAATTTTCGGTCGTCCCAATGAAAGGGCCGAATTGAAGGATAAAGTGAATGTCCTCGAGCAACTATTGACAACTCTTAATGATACCTGTGCTCCACCTCGTCACCCTCCTAGTTCAGGTGAAGATCCACTTTCTCCTCCTCCTCTAGCTTTTGTTAATTAGATAGATAAATTGTATTTAATAATACTTTTTAAATTAATAATAAAAATTTTCTTTTTTATTTTAATTTAATTCTATTTTATTTTTTTAATTTTATTGTTTTGTTTTATTTATTTTTTAAATAATTACATATAATAGTGATGAAATGTGAAATACCAACAAAATTAATGATGAACTAAGTCCATCGGAGAGTTCTAGAGACTTGGAAAAAATTTATTAGACTTGCCCCTGTTAGATGTAGTTCTCCAACAGATTAATTCTATCGGTAATATGCATATAATCACCTATAGATTTACCATTGGTTTATTCTGTCGGTTACATATATATAAATGTAATTCTCTGATGGATTAATTATGTTGGTAATATTCCATAAACACCAATGGATTTACCGATGAAATTATTGCCGGTAAAAACTTTTTGTTCGACGCGATACTTTCATCAATAAATCCATCGGTGATTATATTACCGATGGAATGAATGATGGAATAGAGATCTATGAAAATTTTTGGAATAGGAAATGTGTAATTATTCACTCCATGCTTGGATTATTTCTTATCTGACCACTGGGTTAAGTTAAACGTTTTTTAAAAGTGTGAATAATAACGATGAAATGTGAATATAATCACTCCAACCTTTTATTAGAAGTTTTCATAGGTATTATTTATATTGAGTTAAAATTTTAGATCAATCACATATTGGAAAAGCCTTGTGATAAGATCTAGAAGCTACTATGAGAGATTTGCATTAGTTTTCAAGTTAATTTAGGATTCTTATTCCTATTTTATTTAGAACCCTTTTATTGGTTTTCCAAGGTTGTTTAGGTAGTTTTTTTTACCTATTATAAATAAGAATAATCTACTGTGTGTGAGAGAAGAAATTCTCTTAATTTGATTCTTCTATGCTGACTTATTAAAGAATTAACCAAGCTTTATTACATCTTTTATACTTGTCGTTTATGTTTTTTTATAGGTGTTGGGTAAGAGTTTGGTTTTTTTAATCTTAGTGCTTTGATATAAATTATCATTGTGTCAAGGTTAATCACAAGCCTGAATTTAACTTTCTTGAAAATGATCGATTTGACTATGAGTTTTTGAATATCTATATCCATGGGGTTTGCATCACTCCCTTATTAGGAATCAACCCCCCATGTGAGCCATATATCTTTCCCTTTTTCCCTTATTCTTCCCATATGTTTCTTGGCTTTAAAGTATAAAGTTGCAAAACATGTTACAATACGCTATCCAAGCATGGAATGATTATATTCACATTTTATTGCTATTATTCACATTTCCAATAAATGTTTCGACCCAATGGCCGGATAAGAAATTATGCTTATAAACATGCAACTATAAATTAGGAAAAATAAACCTATGAAGTGGATGGATCAGACTCCTCTTGTACATAGATTAAATTAACTAAGGTCTAATCATTCCTTATTGAATGTGTAGCCTCCTTAAAATTCACCTTGATCTAAATACTCTAAATAAGACCACTAAATGTATCTTTGTGCTTCTTTGCCCTTAATCGTGTAATTGATCTAGCTAGAACTTTTAATGGATCTTTTGGTATAGTTTGAATTGCATCGTCCCCTCTCTCCTTAAAACAATTTGACCTTAAGTCATCACTTACGAAAAACAAAGAGAGATAAAAAAATATTAAAAGTAGCATTAACACTATACTCACCTAGTAAATCCACTTTGTAGGCTTTTTTATTAATTCTTTCAAGGATTTGGAATGCACCATCTCCTCTCGGCATTAACTTAAATCTCCTACATTTAAGAAACTTCTCTTTACAAATATGCTCCCAAACCCTATCACCTGGTTCAAATATAACCTTTTTTTACCTTTATTAGTTTTGAATGCATATTGCTCCTTCTTTTTCTGTATTTACCGCTGTACACTCTCCTAAAAAACCTTCATTACCCGTGCTTTGCTATTGCTATCAAGACTAACCCTTTCACTAACAAGTAAAGGAATCAAATTTAAAGATGTTAAAAGATTAAGGCCCCGTTTGTTTGCTAGAAAGTAGTTTCTTTTTGAAAAGTGATTTTATTGGAAAGTGAATTCCGGGAAAGTGAATTATTTTCCGATGTTTGGTTATGTTATGGAAAATAAGTTGGAAAACACTTTCCGGTGTTTGGTTATGTCATGGAAAATGAGCTAGAAAATAACTTATTAATGTTTTATTTTTTTTCAAGTTTATTAAAATAATGAGGAACAAATCTTACAAATTAAAAAGTTGAATGAGAACAAAATTGAAAAAAAATACAATTTCATAAATTATCTCAAATAAAATAAATAATAATCAAAATAATAGAGATCAAATCTAACAGATAAAAAAATTCAAAGATGATAAAATTAAAATAATTATAATTATAATTTCATAAATTATTTCAAATAAAATAAGTAGCAATCAAAAGAATAAGGAACAAATTTGATAGATAAAAAATTTCAATTAAAAAATGATAAAAAAGCAAATAAAAATTATAAAAATAAAGACCAAAGTTAATATAAAATCAAATTCTAAAGGATGAAATTGAAAAAAAATATTCAAAAAAATATATATATAGCAATCAAAAGTTTGAGGACTAAAATTGATATAATAAGCAAATAACATGACATATCAAAATTTTTCACAACTTCTGAAAAGTGTTTTCTGTCCAAAATAAAAGAAAAACACTTTC
>Ga0307517_10011895_pt1 | contig 12014 bp, 11 predicted proteins | sample 23_EM_MG_FD_194515 | JGI IMG/M metagenome (GOLD analysis project Ga0307517, IMG submission 194515) | Populus trichocarpa ectomycorrhiza microbial communities from riparian zone in the Pacific Northwest, United States - 23_EM | ecosystem: Host-associated > Plants > Roots > Unclassified | place... | reverse complement strand
TTCTAAGGCAGGGAAAACTGGGTGAGTCCAATAAATGGAAATTCAATAGTGAGAATTTAAGATTTAATATTATGGATACTAACACCCAAAGTCAACTCGATTTTGATTCAGCATATCAGCGTTTAAAAGGTATCGTCAAGCACACACCGCTGGAGTTTAACCAGCGTCTGTCCGACCGTTACGGCTGCCATATCTACCTGAAGCGCGAAGACCTGCAGGGGGTACGCTCCTATAAACTGCGCGGTGCGTACAATATGATCAGCCAGTTAAGTGCTGAACAATTAAGCCGGGGCGTAGTATGCGCCAGCGCAGGTAACCATGCACAGGGATTTGCCTTTTCGTGCCGCAAACTGGGTGCACATGGTGTTATCTTTATGCCGCAGATCACGCCCCGTCAAAAGATATCACAAACGGAGATGCATGGCAATGGCAATATTGAGATCATACTCGTAGGCGATACCTTTGACGATTGCCTTAAAGAAGCCCTGGAATACACCGAAGCCAACGGGATGACCTTTGTTCCGCCGTTTGACAATTACGATGTCATTGCCGGACAGGGAACAGTGGGCGTGGAGATATTGGAGGACCTGCCCGATGTAGAAGCCGTGATCATGCCAATAGGCGGAGGCGGCTAAGCCGCAGGGGCAGGCACTTACCTGAAGCAGCATAACCCGAACATACTCATAGTTGGTGTTGAGCCAGAGGGCGCCCCATCCATGCGCCACGCACTCGAACAGGGTAAACCCGTAACACTATCCACCATCAACCGTTTTGTTGACGGCGCGGCTGTAAAGCGTGCAGGCGAACTTACCTTTCCCCTGTGCCGTGAAGTACTGGATGATATGCTTTTAGTTCCAGAAGGCAAAGTTTGTACCACTATACTAAAGCTCTATAACGAGGACGCTATAGTGGTTGAACCCGCCGGCGCACTTTCCGTAGCTGTTTTGGATCTGTACAAACATAAACTGCAAGGCAAAAAAGTAGTTTGTATTATCAGCGGCGGCAATAATGATATCGACCGCATGCAGGAGATCAAAGAGAAATCGCTGTTGTATGAGGGTTTGAAGCATTATTTCATCGTCCGTTTCCCGCAACGCCCGGGCGCTTTAAAATTGTTCGTCAACAATGTACTCGGCCCGCATGATGATATTACACGCTTCGAATTCATCAAGAAAACTGAGAAAGAAAACGGCCCTGCTTTGGTCGGCATCGAACTTAAATCAGCCGATGATTACCCTGCATTGCTACAACGCATGGAAGAGCACCGCTTCGATGTGATCGAACTGAACAGGGATCAGACTTTGTTTGAGTATCTGGTATAAACAAAAAGGTGCCCTATTCCTAAAGCACCTCTTTTATGTTTATTCAAATATCTTTTACAGCGTCAGGTAATAAACATCACCCTGCGGTACGATCTTCGTGCTCATGAAAACCGAATAAGGCAGATAGAAAAATCCATGATTACCCCATGAGGTTCCCCATGAATTTTGAACAAGGAATGCTTTTCTGGTGTCATCATATCCTATAAGCGGAACTGCGTGGCCACCAAGCAGACTTACTCCACTTGCTAACGCACCACTGCTTGTCAATGGATTATAGGTATAGTTAGTTGTATTTAAACCTTCAAAATATTGGTACGTACTGGTTTTGTCATACACATTGAAACCCATCATTACCGGCACATTGTTACGCAGCAGATTTTTAACCGCCGCTGTATCGCCTGAATTAACCAATGTATAACCGGTTACCTTGTAGCCCAGTGCATTTGAAATAGCCGCTGATGACGGCGGAGTTTTATAAGCGGTTGATTTGTCACTGCTTGGATATACATACAATGACTCAAAACAATCGCCATATTTTTGCAGGGCCTGGCCAATGTTCACCATATTGGCACCATTGTCAGCCGATATTCTCTGGTGCTGAATATTTACCCTTTCTTCATAGTAAATAAATGCAGGACTAAGCAAAGTAGGGTAGGTTCCGTTTTTATAGTAGTAACCAATCTCATAAGCTTCTGCTCCGCAAAAAGAGGTACATGAGCCTATCTGTCCCTGGTCTCTCACCGCCGGGTTACTAAGTGTAACAACGGCCGGAGCACCAGTACTAAACGCGCCAAACTGTTTCTTAAAAAGTTCAGGCGAATAGGTTGGTAACATCATATATTCCTCCGGAGTGGTGGGCTGCAAACCGTACACATGCCTGCCATCTGCTGTAGACGGGAGTGACGATTGCTCTTGCTGCTCAGCTGGGTTTACCTGGTTTTTGGAACAACTGTAAAGCATTAACATTACAATTGCCGACGATAAAAGTACTGTTGATTTGTAAGTGATCCTCATATGCTTTGGGGTTAAGGTTTGCAATAGTTCCGACCATTATCACAGGGATAATAAATCAATATTAACTAAAGTTAGTTATTAAAAACTATAAAACAGCGAAAAATATTTATCCCCAACAAACCGTAACATGTTAATAACGTGCAAAATACGAACAATTAACAACACACAAACCGGATCATTTGCACACCTGCACATTTGCATATCCGCACATTAACTTAATATTCCAGGTACCGTACAATCTTCACCTTTATCTTATTGCCTTCAATGTATTTACCCGCCTGCCCGTTCAATATACGCAGGGTTACGCCCTCGTTTTCAATCAGCAGTTCTTCGTAAAAACCTTTAAATAATACCTGCTTTACTGTCCAGCGTTTACTGCCCCAACCTTCGCGGATCTCTATCCATTCAGGGTAGATCATCACGCATTCTTTTTCTGCCTTTATGCTGCATACATGGGCATCATCAGCATTCAGCACGTTGCAATTATTGAGCAATCTGGCCGTATAAAGATATTCCGGATCATTATATATTTTCCTGGCAGATCCTTCTTCAACAATCTCCCCGTCTTTTAGCACGATCAGCACATCAGCCATAGATAATACTTCAGCCGGGTCATGCGATACCATCACCACGGTAAGTCCGGTGTCCTTTACAATTTGACGGATATCATCCTGCAAGCCATCGCGAAAAGAGGTATCCACCTGGTTAAAGGGTTCGTCCAGTAATAAGACTTCGGGTTCTGTCACAAGGGCCCGCGCAATAGCTACACGTTGCTTTTCACCACCGCTCAGATCGGCCACACGTTTATCAGCCAGCCGCGACATATTCAGTTGCTTTAAAACCTGTTCTGTCTTATCTTTCTTGGCTTGTATATTGGTATTTGGTAATAATACAGAAACATTATCCCTCACTTTGGCAAAGAGGTTCAGGTCGTCCTCTGCCTGGGTAACCATCTTCATGGCATCATGACCGGGTATCAGTTTTTCTTCCGGCCCCCAGATGCGTTCGTCTTTAAAGCGCACCTCTCCTGTATCCGGCGATTGTAAACCGTAAAGCAAACTGAGTAGCGTACTCTTGCCACTACCGCTTGCGCCAATAATCGCGGTTATTGCTCCCTGCTGTATTTCCAGGCTGGTTAATTTGAGCCCGCTGCCGCTGCTGCCGGGATATATCTTGCTGATCGAGATCGCTTGTAAAAAAGAAGTAGCCATTAAGGTACAAAGATAACACGATTTTAGTATTAAAAAGATTGACAAGATTCTAATATCCTGTCAATCCTAAAAATCAATCGTGTTAATCCCTGCAATCCTTTAATCGTGTCGTCAGAACCCAAATGTAAACCCGAACGAGAAGTTTTTCAAGCCTTTCTGATCAGGGCTGTTCTCGAACATATCATTGGCGTAGTATTTGGCAAATATGCCCCATCCCGCGTAACCCATACGGACAAAGCCGCCATACCGTACTTTGGCAAAGTGGTAATCATCATCTATCTTTTGCTTGCCATGCTCCTGGCTGATCTGTTTTACTCGGCCATTGAGTAATATCCCGGCAATGGGCCCGAAAACAAAGTGCGCCCTGTTGCCCCGGCTGTCTTCGTGTGTCCTGATATCAAAGGATAAAGGTATCCGCAGGTAGCTCGATGAAAAACGGTTCTTACTATAATGTATGCTGTCCGTCCGGTAAGTCAGCACCGGTTGATTGGGCAATATGGTGATATCTTCGCGCAGGCGGATCAATGTCCAGTCAAAGCCTCCCGACACGTAAACTTTAAAAACATCAGTAAACCGGTATCCGAACTGGAACACATCAAACCCCACATTGCTCGATTTCCATGAGCGGTAGCGCAGAAATTCATTTTTTGGCGACAGGGTAAAGCTGCCATTATCTACCAGGGTGGTTAATCCCAGGTCGAACCTTGAAAAGGTAAGCCCGATAGAAAAACCGGAATTACCCTGGCGGTGATGACGGTTGTGAAAGGTGGTATCCTCGTCGTCATGATTACTCCAACTCCAGTTTGCCGGGTGATTAGTTGACGTATCTTTTTTAACCGAATCGGTTTTTGTATCCTGTGCAAACACACTGCCCGCAAGCGCACAGATCATGGCAGTAATAAGTAAACGTTTCATAATATGTATGTTTAGATTGAATTTATTAGTTAGTTGTCTCTTTTTATCTTAACCGCACCGATATGAACTGCTGAAATCATGGATTCATCATCATCAGAATCTGTAAATTGTATCAGTTTATCCTTACGCTTATCCACCTTGGCAACTACAAGATTAACCAGGTCGCCAAAATTGCGGATGCCATGTTTCTTTGCAACAGGCTTACCTGTTTTATCTGCCAGTACTGGTGTCGATGCCAATACAGGCTGGGCCGGTATACTGATCGTCGCATCATGATCGATATGTTTCACTGCTGATGGCGCGGGTTCCAATTCTATAGGTTTCGCATTCTCATCTGTCTTATTATTCACTACAGCCAATACCTGTTGCTGTTCAGGTTTAACCGGTTCTTCTTTTGCAATAACTTGTTGATCCTGCTCATTTGACTTAATTGGTTTAGCAATCACTTTAAACTGATGAGTTGAAGCTACATGCTTAACCGGGGTTTGAACTGCTGCAATCTGCTCTTCTTTTTTTACAGCAGGCGTTACAGTATTTACACTCTCAGGCTTTATAACACCTGGTTTTACTTTATTACCAGCCACACTATTGCTATCAGGACGGTTATGTTTTACAACCCCCTTTTTAGGGATGAACAATATTCCGGCTACTAAAAGTATCAGCACGCTGGCAGCTATGCTCAGTATCGGGAAGATGCTTTTTTTCTTCCTGCCATTCAGTTCGGCATCAATATTTTGCCAAACCTGTGCTGATGGTTCCACCTCAAAATTGTCCAGTTTTGACCGGAACAGATCATCAAATTCCTTATCCTGCATGTTCATATCTTTTTCCCTCTGATTGTGTAATTTGTTCTTTTAATATAGCCCTAGCCCTTGATAACTGCGACTTGGATGCCCCCTCCGATATTCCCATGATCTCCCCTATTTCCTTGTGCGAATATCCTTCTATTGCATACAGGTTAAACACCATCCGGTATCCCGGCGAAAGCTGCTGTATCAGCGCCATCAAATCATTTGCATTCAGCCTGGATGCTGCCACCGGATCAACCGATGGTTCCTTACCCACGCTTTCCAGGTCGGCCACGGTCAGCATTTTATGATGCTTGCGATAATATTCAATAGAACTGTGTACCATTATCCGTCTCACCCATCCTTCAAAAGAGCCGTCGCCACGGTAATCTGCCATCTTCTGGAAAACCCGGATAAAGCCATTCTGCAGCATATCCTCGGCCTCCATCCTGTCGGTAGCGTACCGCAGGCATACACCCAGCATTTTCGAAGCAAACTGCTTGTAAAGCAATTCCTGCGCTTTGCGTTCATTTGCCTTACAGCGTTTTACCAGATCTTCAATTGTGTACTTGTGCTCCAAAAACATCATTTAAAGGTAAGATGAAAACTAAAGGCAAATGGTTGCATGAGGTATAAATTATTTTTTATAATTTACTGATCCATCTATCTTTATCCTTATGAGAAAACTGAACCTGACCCTGTTATTTGTCCTTTGCCTGTTTTTCTACGCTTCAGCACAGGATAACAGCAATGATACCTATACCCTCTTAAAACCCGACCGCGTTTTTGATGGTGAACAAATCCATACCGGCTGGGTAGTACTGATAAAAGGCAACCGCATTGAAGCGGTTGGCGATCCGGGCAGTGTTAATGCGCCATCATCGGCAAAAGTAATCACTCTAAAGGGGATGACCCTGATGCCCGGCTTGATAGAGGGACACTCCCATTTATTTCTTCACCCTTACAATGAAGCGCTATGGGACGACCAGGTGCTGAAGGAGAGTCGCGCCGAGCGTACAGCCCGTGCTGTAGTACATGCCCGCGAAACGCTGATGGCGGGCTTTACCTCAGAACGCGACCTGGGTACCGAAGGTGCAGGCTATGATGATGTGGGGCTGGAGATAGCTATTAACAAAGGTATTATCCCCGGTCCGCGATTGATGGTAGCCACCCGTGCCATTGTAGCTACAGGAAGTTACGGACCAAAAAATGTGGTGGATCAAAATAAGATTGTTGAAGGCGGCGAAGAAGCAGACGGCGTGGAAGGTATAACCCATGTGGTACGCTCACAAATTGGGCATGGTGCCGATCTGATAAAAATTTATGCAGATTATGGCTGGGGGATAGATGGTGCCCAGCAACCAACCTTTACCGAAGAGGAACTAAAAAAAGCCGTAGAAGTAGCCAAAAGCAGCGGCAGGACCGTAGCAGTGCATTCCGAAACATCTGAGGGAATGCGACGGGCAATAGCCGCGGGAGTAACTACCATTGAACATGGAGACGGTGGAACGCCCGATCTGTTTAAAGCTATGAAGGACAAAGATATTGCCCTGTGCCCTACCCTTGCAGCTACTGAGGCATATTCGGTTTATTTTTACGGATGGAAAAAGGGAGAGAAGGATAATGCCCAGATCAGGTGGAAGAAATACATTTTTAACGAAGCTATGAAAGCCGGCGTAACTATTTGCATGGGCGGCGATGTGGGCGTATTTACACATGGCGATAACGCCCGTGAAATGATATTAATGGCTGAATATGGTATGAAACCCCTGGATGTGCTAAAGTCGGCCACATCAGTCAATGCTTCCGTTTTCCGCCTCAAGGGTGTCGGCAATATCAAACCCAGGTATTTTGCCGATCTGGTGGCTGTTCAGGGCGACCCGTCAGAAGATATCAAAGCCGTAAAGCAGATAAAACTAGTAATGAAGGACGGCATTATTTACCGCCAGGAATAACCTTTATTTATTAGCTTTGGATACCATAAATTATAAACCAATGAAGCATTTTCTTGTCTCCAATTCTGCAATTGTATTACTGACAGTTGCAATAAGCTCTTTAAATACCAAAGCACAAACTATTCCGATCGAAACCAAGGACAATGCCCTGGTATTGCGGGTAAGTGCGGACAAGCACCTGAACATGGTTTATTTTGGCGGCAAGCTGGCTGACAAAAACGAATACAATACCATCGCAAAAACCTATCAGCTTGATGGGAAAACGGATGATTATAATTCGGCTTACACCCCATCTGGTTCCCGCAACCTGCTGGAGCCCGCGATAGCAGTAACTCATGCCGATGGCAATAAATCGCTTGATTTGGAATATGTAAGTCATACGGTTACTAAGATTAATGATGATGTCAGTCTGCTCACCATCAACCTGAAAGACCCGGTTTATGATTTCGAAGTAACACTGAATTATCAAACCTACTTTAACGAAAACGTAACCGAGCAATGGAGTGTAATTAGACATCATGAGAAAAGAGATGTGGTACTAAATAAGTATGCATCTGCTAACTTATATATTCAAGCCGGAGGTTACTGGCTCAAAAACTTTCATGGCGACTGGGCAAAGGAAATGCGCCCGGAAGAAGAGAAACTGACGCATGGCATCAAAACATTGGATTCTAAACTGGGTAGTCGTGCAGATCTTTTTCAACCACCGGTGTTTATGGTATCGCTTAACAAGCCCGCAACTGAGGATGAGGGTGAGGTCCTGTATGGCAATGTGGAATGGAGCGGCAATTACCGTATCGACCTCGAGCTTGATCCGTCCAACAATTTAAGACTGATAGCCGGTATCAACAACCACGCTGCTGATTATACCCTTAAACCGGGCGTAGAATTTACAACTCCAAAATTTGTGTATACCCTTAGCAGCAAAGGCAAAGGCGATGCCAGCCGCAACCTGCAAAACTGGGCGCGCAAGTATAAGATTGTTGATGGCAATGGCCCACGGTTGACGCTGTTAAATAATTGGGAATCCACCTACTTTAATTTTGATGAGACCAAGCTTTCCAATCTCCTGAAAGACACCAAAACTTTGGGTGTCGACCTGTTTTTGCTGGATGATGGCTGGTTTGGCAACAAATACCCGCGTAACGATGATCATGCAGGCTTAGGCGATTGGGAAGTGAACAAAGCCAAACTTCCAAATGGCATCACATTTTTAACAAAAACTGCCAAAGAAGGCGGCGTAAAGTTCGGTATATGGGTAGAGCCAGAAATGGTAAACCCCAAAAGCGAACTATACGAAAAACACCCCGATTGGGTAGTGAAACAGCCACAACGCCCGGAATATTACATGCGTAATCAGCTGGTGCTTGATCTGAGTAATCCGAAAGTGCAGGAATATGTATTCAGCATTGTAGATAACCTGTTCACCCAAAACCCTGACCTGGCTTATATTAAGTGGGACTGCAACGCAACTATGTATAATGCTTACTCGGTGTATGAAAAGAACCAGGGAAATTTTTATACCGATTATGTAAAAGGGTTATACCATGTATTGGATCGTCTTAGGGCAAAATATCCCAAAGTACCGCTGATGCTATGTTCCGGCGGCGGTGGCCGGGTAGATTACGGCGCCCTACAATATTTTACAGAATACTGGCCAAGCGATAATACAGAACCTGTGGAGCGGATATTTATCCAATGGGAATATTCGTACTTCTACCCTGCTCTTACTAGTTCAAACCACGTGACCGACTGGGGCAAACAACCTATCAAGTTCCGTACAGATGTTGCCATGATGGGCAAGCTGGGTTTTGATATTGTAGTAAGCAAACTTAAACCAGATGAACTGGCCTTTTGCCAGGGTGCAATTAAAACCTACAAACAATTTTCAGAACCCATATGGCATGGCGACCAGTATCGCCTGCAAAGTCCCTGGGATAATGATGTGGCATCCGTCATGTACGTAGATCAATCCAAAGCACGCGCCATTATGTTCAATTACCTGGTGAATACACGTTATCATACCGGAACACATTTGCCTATCCGTTTAAAAGGGCTTGATCCCAACAAAAAATACGCGATAAGTGAAGTGAATTTGTTCCCCGGCACCCAATCAAGCATTACAGGTGCAACTTATACCGGTAAATACCTGATGACCGTTGGGATTAATCCTGATGTCAGGGAAGGGAGGATGAGTGTGTTGGTTGGGGTGAATGAAGTGAAATAATTAATATGTTTAAGCATCTTTAATCCTATGACAGGCAATATTGAAATCAATAATGATTTAATGGCTAAAGCACAAAAGCTTAGCGGCATAAAAAATGAAAGTGCTGTAATTGAAAAAGCACTTCAGTTCTATGTTACTATTGAAACTCAGAAGAAGTTGATGGGTCTATATGGAAAAGTAGAGTTAGATGACGAAGCTTTTAAATAGTCGCTCTTTCATTCCATAAACTTGTCAATCTATTGCAAATGCTGGTGCCAATCGCCATTAGATTCTCTGTCGACTGTTTCTTGCGACTCAAAGTCGATTAATACGTTACTTCTTGCTTCAACAGGATAATTATTTGTAGCCAAAACGTTTCTGAGAGCAGTATTTAATACAACGTTTGCTTTGAGTTGCTCTTTCATAGCATCTGATTGAACAGATATCCAATATACTAAATGCTTGGGGTCAATGTAATACGCTCCGTACCACCCAACGGAATATTTTTCGTCGCAATATGGTTTGACCAAATCTTTAATATCCGTTTCAATTTGAATTATTTTTTTCTTCAATTCCGGATTTGAATCTTTTCCGTTCTTCGTCCTGTAATACTTATAAACCTTCACTGCCGACATTATTATCAGCGAGAACGCAATGATGCCTACTGTGCCATATATCCAGCTCAAGCCATCTTTTACTACCGCCAGGAAAACAATAGCAAATAAGAATATAGTGGCAATCTCATTCCAGACCCGCAGACGCGTGGATGACCAGATAAACAAACCGTTCCGCATTTGCTTGATCTTATTCTGACACATAAAGTGGTAGATTAGCAATAAAATCACAAACGTAAGCTTAATATGCATCCAGGGTTGCTGCAGCCATCCGGGAACTAAGCAAAGCATGGTAATTCCCGCGGCTACGGTTAATATCATGGATGGTACGGTAATCACGTTCCACAACCTGCGCTCCATGATCACAAATTGATCAGATAGTATTTTCTTTTCAGCTTCGGGTTTATCCTGGGCTTCGGTATGGTAAATAAACAAGCGTACAATATAAAAAAGCCCCGCAAACCAGCAGACTACAAAAATGATGTGTATGGCCAGCACATAGTGATATAGCATACCTTTTTAGTTTCTGTACTCTTTTATTATATCCACCGCATATTTTACATTATCAAATGGGATATCCGGCATAATACCATGTCCCAGGTTGAATATAACTCCGTTCTCATTTTTCATACGATCAAAAAGACGATATATTCTTTCCCTTATCACTTTTTTATCGGCATACAAAACATGCGGATCAAGGTTACCCTGTACAGCCATACCATGTGGTAACCGCTTTTTAATATCCAAAAGATCAACATTCCAGTCGATAGAGATTACATCTGGTTTAGCTTCAGCCATCAAAGGCGCAAATACCGAACTGCCTTTACAGAATGATATAACCGGAATATCTTTCCTGTTCAGTTTACTGATGATCTCCGTAATATAACGGTGCGAAAATTCTTTATAATCATCCCATGCCAGCGCCTGTGCCCAGCTATCGAATATCTGCACAGCATTCACACCGGCTGCTATCTGCAGGTTCAGGTAATCTGCCGTTACTTTTGCAATCTTTGATAAAAGCTGATGGGCCAGTTCAGGCTCATTATGGAGCATCAGTTTGGTCAGCTTAAAATCTTTTGACGATCCGCCTTCAACCAAATAACTCATCACCGTAAAAGGTGCACCTGCAAAACCAATCAGCGGTATCTTGCCATTCAGGCGCTGTTGTATTACTTTGATGGCATCCGCAACATATTGCAGCTTATCACCAACTTCAGTCTGCAATGCATCAACCCCGGCCTGGTTACGCACAGGATTGGCAAATTTTGGTCCTACATTCTGCGTAAAGCTCAAATCGCCGCCCATAGCTTCGCCGGTTACCAGTATATCTGAAAATAAAATAGCAGCATCTATACCCAGCAGATCCACAGGCAGCATAGTTACATCCGCTGCAATCTCGGGTGTTTTGCACATCTCCAGGAAAGAATATTTGTTTTTAATATCCCAATATTCTTTCATAAAACGGCCTGCCTGGCGCATCATCCATACCGGCGGGCGTTCTGTCTTCTCCGAAAATGCGGCTTTTATAAATAATGAATCTCTCATAGTTTTTATAAAACCAAGAATCAAGAGTCAAGAAATTAAAAATCTTGGTTCTTGAATCTTGGCTCTTGGTTCTCAATTCAGTGTTTCTTTAATTCCAGTTTCAACCGGTCTATCACCGCCAGCATTTTAGCGGTTATCTTCTCCCTGTCTTTCAAAGCCAGTTGCAAAAACGCGTCGGCTTTCTCATATTTCCCTTGCCTGATGCTGATATTGGCTACATGCACCAGGGCCGCCACATGATCGTTCAATGTACGCAACGGGTATTGAGCAGCAAGCTCATAATGTTGTTCAGCAGCCTCAAAATCATGCCGCTGCAGGCAGATGGCACCCATCATATATTCGTAAAATCCACGGCGTTTTTTGCTTAGGAGCTCTGGCTTTTTGATCTGGTTCAGCAATTCCTCGGTTTTGATATAATCCTTCAGGTGATAATATTTTGCCGCC
>Ga0307517_10011894_pt1 | contig 12014 bp, 8 predicted proteins | sample 23_EM_MG_FD_194515 | JGI IMG/M metagenome (GOLD analysis project Ga0307517, IMG submission 194515) | Populus trichocarpa ectomycorrhiza microbial communities from riparian zone in the Pacific Northwest, United States - 23_EM | ecosystem: Host-associated > Plants > Roots > Unclassified | place... | reverse complement strand
CTACCAAATTCATTTATGATGCCACTTCCTATATATTTTCTTTGCATAAATATTCATCTTATAAAAGATTTCTATTTCTTTTGCTTTCCAATTGAATATAAATCTTTGCATATATATATATATATATATATTATATTCGTTACCATAGTATTTATAACAAACCAAATGGACAACACCTATACTAATGATTTTTTTTTAGGATATTTTTGTTATATGATGTTTAGAATGATTTTATGTCTCTTATTCCATAGTTACTCCTTAAAAACTTTATCTTTTCCACCACGGTATCCCTCAATAGAGCCTTCAAAATCTTATCTCATCGCATAGGTCTTATCGGTTACCTGTATCAATAATAACTCCTTTAGTATACATTTATAATGATATGTTTATAATATTTATCTTACTATTGAATACATATATTACCACATTCATTTCCTTTATGTAATAATAACTATTGATACACCATAATCACTGATGCATCTTCTCTATATCTAGTTGGACATTCTTCAACTCGTTGCAAAGTATAATCAAGCTATGATGAAATATCAGATAAGGATTTGAAATAAAACCATAAGAATTTTTGTAACAAGTGTTAGAAAATAAAGTGTCAATAAGTTGCTCAAAGTCAACATATCACAATGTACAACATGCAATTACGTGTGAACATGGTTGATGATACAACTTCTATTTACCACACGTACACATTCATTTATTAAATCAAACCATTTGTCGAACCTCCCTTTGACTACCAGTTACTACGGGGTTTCAACTTGAAAAACATCATCTGGGATATTAAATACACTCGATAGATGTGATCTTGATTTTGATGCATCAACAATAAGTTTAACAAGCACTTGTGAAGGCCATAATACACCATGACTCGTGCAATCATCAACTTCAGCTCTTCAATACAAAAATATTTATTAGTTTTTAAAAAAAGGTAATTTACACATTAGTGGTCATATTTCCATAACAATAACCAACATCATATGAGAGTGTCCATCTTTCTTTCGGTTCAATCACAAGTCATTATTTGATTTGATCATTCCAATTTACTATATCATCATACATAGTATCAAATTTATGTATTGAATGCTGTTGACACATCTTATCTAATAGTTTTTTCAATGCCAGATCTTTGAATTTTTTATTAAAGTTACTCACAAAGTGACAAGAATAATAACTATGATACCCATCTGGCTCGGCCCATATCTGTGACATAACATTCTTAATTGTTAGTGAATTATAAACAATCAAAATACATCTACTTGTGACATGTCAGTGAATCAAATCTAAAAATCATGTCTAGTTATTGTTTGTTTCTTCTTCAACCAAAGCAAAACACTAAAAAAACAAAACCCCTATTATTTACATTATAAACAACTCCAATCAAGATTATCGCCTTGTACTTTCCATATATATAAGTGAGTGGTAGCAAATACTTATCAATGGATGACAATATTGAAACCCCTAAATTAAAAGTACAAATGCCCAAAATCCTATTCAAAATATTGTTGTATCACCATCAACCATCTTATGATCCCACTCAATAACTATACTAGGATTTAATTTTTCCAGAGCCAATAACATCCTAGACAGCATTTGAACAAACTCCTTATGTGATTCAAACAACCTCTCTAATAAATTTTTTATAGCTAACCAAGCTTTTTTATACAATATATCATACAAAAATAACTTTATGGATAGTTGTTTTAATGGTTGCAATTTTAATACTTATTTCAGCTTTGACAATGGTCAACATCATATTAGAGACAAAATCCGAGTCAATTTGACGGTGAGCTTTCATAACTATTCGATTGTGACATGTGTGGGGCTCTTTCAATTTTGAAATTTCAAATGAATAAGAATTCTTGTGATATCCCCGTGAAAATACCATTGACATGATGATTCATACTTACACTATAACTGCACATAAGTTATGGTTGATCGTTACACTTTGTATTGAAGTGAATTTTTTACATGTCACCACTTAATTGTATTGATTAAATCAATCTTAGTTCAAAACATTTGTCCAACCTCCAACTCAATATGTAAGTCTGAATTCCTATGACTCAAAGCCCAATCAAATCTCATCATATGAGCAAACCCACTAGTATCTTTAAATTTAGGAACATAGGGTCTCATTGTTTGGTTTATTGGCTCACCTTGCTCATCTTTCTCAACAACATCATTGACATGACAATCATTTTCCTCATCACTTGGTTTAAATTTATCATAACAATATGGAGTCGTTATCATACCCAACCAAAGTTCCATATGCGTTATTTCTTGAACTGATGTTAGGTTCATTGTATCACTAACTATCCTAGACGAACATGCTACATATGATAATTATGTGGTCCTTTGACTATAACTTGGGACTCAAGTCAACTCCAAACTCGAAAAGTTTTCTATTTTAGGTTTTCTACTCAAGTAAAGCTTTAATATTTGCAACCCATTTACGGTGATCAACTTAACCATTGTATTAAAAATCATATCACTAGTAATTGGCACACCAGCATAACAATTTGGATGGTCCCCACTCAACATCTTCCAAGTAATATTAACATCGAATTCAGCCAAATTCCATCTAATTCCTCAACACATAATTTTTAAATTTATCAAATGAATTATCTAATTTCAAGTTATATAACTCGATACTTCTTTCATGAAAAATGATATTATTATCACTATCAATGATTTTTATTATCACTTTCAATGATTTTACTAGGAAATGGAAAATATCTCATATGTGGTATGGTCTTTTTCATTTGTGAACATTGTATTATTTTCTCTCTTTGTTTGTTAAAAATATCATTATTTGGGATTTGTTTTGTTTGTTTCACTTCAGCTTTTTTCTACTTAGTTTATGAGTTTTTATTATTCGATTTCTACTATTTTTGTTGTCATGTGCTGGTTTTTCTAGCCTTTTTTCCACGGTCTGTGTTTAGGGGGGTGGGGTTTGATTCTTTTTTGCCCTCTACTGAGTTGTGTGTTTTGCCAAGTTTCTTGTTATTTGAGAGAGCAAATTGTTGATTTTAGAGAGTTGTAGCTGAAAGTTATCTTATCAAGAAATTGTTTTTTGGAATTCTTGGATTATTGGCTGATATAATTGTTTTTAGGGCAAGAAATGATGTTAAGACGTGTGGATTCACCTGTACATGCTTTTGAATCTATTAGTGGGCAACTTGTTTTAATTACCTCACTAACTGTCAAAGGTGATCATATAGAGGACATTGATGGAAATGAATACATAGATCATGTTGGTTCTTAGAGCTTGCTATAATTGGTCATGCAAATGATAAGGTTCTATTCTTCTTTGCCACCATTTGCATTTTATGTATTTATGAAAGTTTGCCTTGCTTTAATAAAGATATATAGCGGTTTTTAGTTCTTATTAGAGAATTATATAAATTATATCATGGGATCTCATTGAACGACTTAAGTTTTTTAGTTGAAATGATTCTTTAATATGGTATCAGAACCTTGTTGATCAAATGACCACGAGTTCAAATCTCACTACCCTCATTCTATTTGATAAGAAATTAAGCACAATATAGTATGAGCATGTGTAAGTTTTAAACCCAAAGAGCTTTTACTTGAAGGGGTGTGTTTGAGAATTGTATAAATCGTATCTTGGGTCTTACCAAACAGTTTAAGCTTTTGAGTTGAAATGATTCTTTAACATGATATTAGAGTTTTGTTGACTAGACAGTCACGAGTTCGAGTCTCACCACTCTCATTCTATTTAATAAAAATTAAGTACATAATAACATGAATATATGCAAGTTTCAAGTTTCAAGTCTAAAAGTAAACTATAGAGTAAATGGTTTTTTATAGGGATAAACACTTTGATGTTGTGAAGGTTGTTGAAAGGAAAGAAAAAGGTGTTTATTTGTCAGGTTGCTCCCAAGCTTTGTATATATCATCTCAAATCTTTTTGCCATCTCCTCACCCCTCATAGAATCCTTTGTTTTAACAAATTTGCTTAATTTTTTTCCTGCACAAATAAGTTCACTATCAATTTTCTTCTTGGTGAGAGCTACATTATATCAAAGAAAACTCAATTGTCAATTATTTAGCGTAGCTTTTTTCTACTTAGTTTATGAGTTTTTATTATTGGGGAGGGGGGGTTGGATCTTTTTTGCCCTCTGTTGAGTTGTGTGTTTTGCCAGGTTCGTGTTATTTAAGAGAGCAAATTATTGATTTTGGAGAGTCGTGGCTGAAAGTTATCTTATCAAGAAATGTGTTTTGGAATTCTCTAATTATTGGCCGATGTAATTGTTTTTGTGGCAAGAAATAATGTCAGGATATGTGGATTCACATGCACATGCTTTTGAATCTATTGGTGGACAACCTATTGTGATTGCATCACCAACTGTCATAGGGTGCTCATATAAAGGACATTGATGAAAATGAATACAGTGATCATGTTGGTTCTTAGAGCTTGTTATAATTGGTCATGCAAATGATTAGGTTCTATTCTTCTTCACCACCATTTGCATTTTATGTATTTATAAAAGTTTTCCTTTTTTTAATAGAGGTTTGTAGACAATTCTCAAGTACAGTTAGAGAATTATATAAATCATATCATGAGATCTCACTAAACATTTTAAGCTTTTGAATTGAGATGGTTCTTTGACATGATATCAAAGTCTTGTTGAGCAAGTGGTTACGAGTTTGAATCTCACCACCCTCATTTTATTTGATAAAAAATTAAGCACAATATAGTATGGGCATGTGTAAGTTTTAAACCCAAAGAGCTTTTACTTGAAGGGGTGTGTTTAAGAATTGTATAAATCATATCTTGGGTCTCACCAAACAGTTTAAGCTTTTGAGTTGAAATGATTCTTTAACATGATATTAGAGTTTTGTTGACTAGACGGTCACGAGTTCGTATCTCACCGCTCCGATCTATTTGATAAAAATTAAACATATGGTATTATAAACATATAAAAATTTCAAGCATAAAGAATTTTCATATTTTAAAGCTGAAATCTGGAGTAAAATGGTTCCTTGATAAGGACAAACACTCTTAAACTCATTTGTTGTTGTTAAGGTTGTTGAAAGGAAAGAAAGGGTGTTTGTTTGTTAGGTTGTTCCCAGCTTTGTATCTATCATCTCAAATCTTTTTTTCGTCTCTTCACCCCTCACAGAATCCTTTGTTTTGACAAATTTGCTCATGTTTTTTCCTGCACAAATAAGTTCACTATCAATTTTCTTGTTGCTGAGAGCTACACTATATCAAAGAAAACTCAACTGCCATTTATTCAGCCTAACTTACGTTTGTTTTTGTTTTCCTACATCTTCGAAGAGGTTCCAGAAAGCATGGTGCTGTCAGCTTTCCTCCGTCTCAGACATTTGATGGGTCGCCTCTGCCAATAAAAGAACAGCACGCCTCAAGTTCAACCAACTCAGAGGTAACTTCCCTAACCTTCAATTATCTTCTTGTGCTCTATCTTTACGCCTATTGCTATAGCAATAGTTGTCTACTTGATACAATATTGTCATTTCTGTTTTCATGGATTAAGCATGTCTTACCTCTTCCATTTGTTGGTTGATTGTTTTTTTACATTCGTTATTCAATTTGTTGAGCTCCCTGCTCTTTTTTGTAACTTATTCTCTTTTTTCTATGCTTGTGATTTGGAAATCAATTTCAAAACAACTCCTACAGTTGCAGTGCCTTGTTTGCCCTAACCCTCCACTATTTTTTCCTTTTCGCTCACATTTTGTTTCCTCAGAAATAGCTTCCACATGCTGGACATTCACTTCTCTACTCAAATCTTTCCATTCAGTCAACATGAAACTATTTTTAGTCCACACATGCCTCAATATTTTTCATGCTTAACTGTTTTTTGCTATAATTTTTACAGGTAATAGTGATTTGACTGTTACTGGGTTGCTGGTTTTCAAGCAATTGTTCTTCCTTTTCTTATATTCTTTATTTTGAGATACAGTTGCAGGCTTCGTTTGTATACCTACGCTTTTGTGTTTGCTGCAAGAGCACTAGGCTTTTTCAGGTGTTTTTACATTTGCTCCTGAATGAACTTAGAAGCTAGCTTCCTGGTGTTGGACTGTATTATGCTTGCCATTGTTGTTCCCCTTGGTTTGCATTGCCATTTTTCCCTGTTGCCTTGCATTTGTGCAAGTTGTACTGGTTTGGACAGGAGACTGGAAGAAGACAGATGAGACTTTGAACTAGCTCTAATTGATCGTCGTAGCTGCCTTTCTATAGGTTTTTCAATTTTTTATGGATGAGAAATTTGTTAACTTGCTGGCTTTTGTTACATCTTTGTTTTTCTTACTATGTTTTTTTGCCTCGCAAACCTTGCATGCTTGACACAACTGCTCCACCACCATCATTTCTTCTCTCTCACACAGTCTTAGAAGTCAGTGGAGTCCTTTATGTCTTGCATGTACTCTTTTCTTGTCATTAGAATCAGTAAAAATGGACATAGATTAGTTAGGATTTCTAGATAGATTGAGTTTTCAATGGCAGAGGATCAGGGTGGGATTTGTATGCAATAGTAAGCAATTGCACCTGTGCTAATACTACTACAAACAGAAACAGCAGTAGCAACATCGATGAGAATTATGAAAGCCCTTTTGAGTGCTTGACTTCTTTGACTTTTGAGGACAATGATGAAGAACTCAACCCATTTTATTTTCCAAACCTTGCTGGTAAGCAAAGAAACAACAATTGTTTACAAGAATTGCAAGATTCTTACAAGTTATATTTTCCTAGTCAAAATTATTTTCTTGAAAATACATGTTTTCTAATTCTCTTTTGTTAAAAAAAAAATAAAAAACACCAAAATAATTATTCTTCGATATAAAAAGAAGTCTTATTTGATCGTCGAATATGAGTTATTTCTTTTAATATTTCAAATTAAATCAAACAAGATACTTGTTTTTTCATTTAAAAAAATGTATTTAATAAACATGTTTCTTTAATTCTCTAAGGAAAAACATATTTAGAATAAATAGAAAAATTAGAGATGTAAATTGAAATACTATTTTATGAAACAAACACAACTTTTAATTCTTTAAGATTGACAACAAACTATAGGTGCGAATCATGGGACAAAATGTTAAAGTAGGTTAAAATAATGTGTGAAAAAAGAGAGGAAAGTAGACTTGACATAATACGTGAAAATAAATATGAGATGCACCACTATACAGTAAAATAAAATAAAATAAAAAAGAGATAATAAATTGTAACATATAGTAGTAGAAATGAATTCCTAAGTGGATATTTAAGGGATATGATGGGAAGAGATGAGGAAATAGTGGAGGATAAAATGATAGATAACCCCACGAAACCAAGAAAGTTGATTGAATAGGCCAAAGAGGTCTATAGTATCTAGCTAATGACCAGCACACAATAAACCTTATATCATGTGCCTTGATGGCCCTATATATTCTCAAGTGCCACCCACCCCGCACCCACCAGTGTGTTTGGTTTCCATGAATTAAGAGAAGTATTAAAGTAGGTTGGATAATTTTGAGCTAAACCAATATTTTTATAAATTTATTTAGTTAATGTAGTTAATTAATACATGTTGTCATTATTATTTGATATAGGTTCAATAGAAGTCATAGTCGATCATGGATGTATTGAGATTCACCCTAAGGATTGTGGAGGATAAATTATTGTAATGGGGTTCAGGGTTTTAGTAATTACGCAACATCTAATCCGAGAAATATTAATGGAGACAATATTAAGTGTCCATGCAAGAGGTGTAAAAATAAAAAGTTTCTCGATCTAGATGTTGTAACGATGCATCTTCTACACAAAAAGTTCATGGAGGAATACCTGTGTTGGTATGCACACAGAGAACCATTTGGTCCTCACGAGACCATGGTAGAAAGGATGGTTAGGTCAACTTCTAGTGCTAGCAACGTGCATGGAGTTGTAAATGATAATAGTAATCCTTATAGGACCATGGTTATGGATGCGATGAGAATAAATCAGTCATACCGCTCAATGTCCAATCGTAGATGAAGAACTTAATACAGACGTGGCTAGGTTTTTTGATCTTTTGAAAGATTCTGACGAACCATTATGGGATGACTGCACAAATCACAGTAAATTATCGATCGTTGCACAGATGTTTACCATAAAATCAAATTATGGATTGAGTGAGGCCGGTTATGACAGAATTGTTGAATAGGCGAGAAGCATTTTATCTGAAGGGAACAGGTTGAAAGAGAACTTTTATACTTGATGTACAAGGTTTATCAACTGGAAAGGAATGTTAGTGCTACATTGTCTTTACTAAGTTTGAGTCTTAAAAGAAAGGTGAAGTGCTACAACGGGTATTTTTTCAATGGATACGTTATTCATAATGAAGAATATGAGCCTGGTAGAAAGATATATAATAATGGTGTTTGTGTAAAGGGATCGAATTCTAGTGAGTTTGAAGTTGATTATTATGGGAAATTAGAAGAGGTAATTGTATTACAATATCATAACGAGCATAATAGAGTCTTTTTATTCAAATTTTTAGGAGATGATGTCTTTCAAGTTCAGCTTAACTATATTGAGTTGCTCTATCGATTGACTTAGAAGAAAATTTATTTTTTTGTGTCTTTGATAATATTTTTGTTGATATTGACGTTGAGGAGTTGAATGTTGTTCTAAGCTCCATCGGACAAGTACAAGTCGATGAAGATGATGATAGCAATGTTATCAACGTACGTCGAAGATTGCGATGGAGTTGACGACGAGTCAATTGAAAAGGGAAGAAAACAATTCTGACTAACTATCAAAACACGAAAGTGTAATGCCATAAACTGTAATATAATAGTTATTGATGAAATTCCCAACAAAGAAGTATTTATTATTTATTTTATAATTGTTATATGAACTTGTTTTTTTGTGTTGTGTATGCAGCTTTCAATTTAAGTATTTGCATGATGGATAAATAGGAAATGCAGATACAATCTGGAGTCGTTCATTGTGCAAAATACTAATAGAAATTTCATTGTTTCAATGGATCCAAGTTTCTAAACATCCTGATTGGAAACCTCATGTCGATGCATGGTTCACAAAATTTAAGGTTAGTGTTAACTTAAAAGTTTAACTATTTTTTGTGTTAATTCCTTTACTTTATTGAAATTTTTGATTTAGTTTTTATAAATTTTTAATGCAAGGCTAAATTTAAGTGGGATAGAGTAAATGATAATGTTGCGAGGAGGATTTGAAAGAATCACGTTGTAACTAGGGAAAATCAAAAACAATACGATAATTTTTTTATTTAAAATATTAAAATTTCATTTGTCATTAACTCATATAGAATACATATGTATCATGTAGGTTGCATGATTTTTTATAAAAATATGCTAGAGAAAATTAACGCTTTACCAGGCTAGAATGACATGACGGTTTGGAAGGATTTCACGCTGCCATACATCTCAGAGAATATATGCGCGGAAAATATTCAGCACGTGACGTGCGAGCCTTCCACACAACGCTCACAGTCCGGTGCGGGGAACCAGAGCTGGTAAATTCACGGTTCAGTGCGGGGAACTGGAGCCCAAATGCTCTATCGGTTTTTTTTTACATATGAAAATGCTAGCAAAAAAGAAATTACCAACGAGAGGTTTATCGACAGACATTTTTCATCCATGAATTAGTCTATAAAATTCACGCCGATGGAATGGTAGAGTAAATACTAACATAATATGTCGTCGGTAAAATTGTTAAATGTAGTAGTGTATGCAACTACACCTCTATTATTTTTTTTATGTTGTTTTCCATTTCTTGTTTGAAAAAAAAGTGCAGACAACCCGTCATCTACGCTAGCCCAGATTTCGACCACCTAGGGACGATAGAAAAATCAGGATGGGGTGTTTGTGGGTTTAAAATTGTATTCTTTAACCTATTTCAATCTAAAAAAACATAAGAAACATCCTAAAAACCTCAGTAAATCAATCTTTCAATTCAAAACACCCCTAAATTTGTCACTAAAAAAAAAAATTTAAATCAAAATTTTTTTTTCTCTCGACCTCAATCTACTTTATGAGGCAAGTTTAAAATCTTAAAGCACCTGAATGAAACTTCTCTTATCGAATGGAACTGTTGAGACCAAGATCAATTTTTTTTCGCTAGAATATGATCAACCAATAAGTTTTTCTTTCCTTAGTTGTTATCTGGTGAGTTTCTTGCTACTCTCTCAAACCAATTGATTGAAAAATAAACAAAATGAACTTTTTGACAAAAAAAAAATCATGAACTTGGGATTAACCATATATTTTCTCTGATTTTTACATTTCAATCCTCTGTTTTTGAATTTGATCTTTTTACCATTATTTCAAACTTAATCTAATCTAATTAGGCTATAAAAGAATTCAATCAAAAGATAAAAAATTAAAGATAAAAATAAAAAGAATAGATATAATTTAAAAAATAGTGAAGCACCTAAAAAATCCAAATATTTGAGTTTGTTTATAATTACAATACAATTATATTATTTATATATATAAAAAAATTAAAACTAAATAAATAAAAAAACAGTGCCAGTTAAAGAAGGAAAGCCCAGTATAATTAAAAAAAGATTGAGAAACGTGCATCCAACAACTTTGCCAAACACTAACTACATCTCAATGATTTTGTTGTTCACCTTCGTATAGGTAGATTAATGGGTTAAACTAATAAATATACCACCATAGCATAAACCAAGGTTGTCATAAATATTTTTTTAACATCACACGGAATATATAATATAAACTTGAATCGTAAAATCGTAAAATTATAAGTAAAATATTTTAACTAATTATATATTAACAATTTCAATCAAGTAGTAATTAACAATATAACACAATTAAAATAAAAATAAAATAAACAATAGAAAAGTCCAAACATCTTTATTTATTCACATTGATTCCTCTACTTCTTGGACAAATCGACCCACTTACTTAACATTAATTACTCCAAGGGTCAAGCATGCTAATTTACAACTTTTATTCTATATCAATTGATATGTTAATAGTTTACATAAGAAATTGTGAAGAATGAATAGGTATTTTAATTTTACGGAAATGAAATCTACAAATAACTTGTATTGTTAAAAAAATTATAATAATTAAAGTCAAAATCAAGCCCTTAATTTTCAAATTGCACAAGTTTTGTAAGATATAAATTTAAAACAATGAAAATGTTAAGGTACAGATTACCAGAATGCATAATTTTATATTTTTTTTCAAACTCGTAAAATCGGTCCGATTTTACTAATTTTACCGAGTTTGACCGAGTTTGATTGATTTTGTTAGTTTTGAGTTTTAATCTAATTCAACATGTTAGATACATGTTGATTCATAAAATCATAAGATTTTAAGAGTCAACTCGTTTTTTTGACAACATTGACATTAACAGTTAATTTTTTATGCAAACCTAGTTTTAATTCAAGAATATATAAATTTAAAAAATAAAAAATAGAAATTTACAAAATTAAGGAATATATCTGCGTTGACCAAAAGTCAAAAGACGTTTCTCCAATATATATATATTTTTTAACGAATCATTTATATCAATCAACTTTTAGGAAACTGTGTTGTATCCATGAAGACACTCACAGAATGCTACTAGTTGCTTCTTTATCCGAGTCAAGTCAATTACAGTAGGCAAAATTCCTAAGCGGTATGTCGTCATGTGCAGCACACAGAGAGATCTTGAGATTCATCGCCGGCAGAACTGAACATGCACGTCCTTCCCATGTAACACAGGACTCCATGCCAACTCTATAAATGACTCTCCCATGATTATCTAGATCATAATTAGTCCTGCTCTCAACAACACTCGAAACAATTATCAATGGCGAAGCTAGCAGTCCCTCTTTTGATTTTTTTCTTCCTCTTATCGTGTATCCCTTCTCAAGCAGCTCCGCCCCTCCAAACGCCCCTCCAAACGCCAATCCAGAAGGACCATTCAACCAGCCAATATATCATCACTGCATACCTAAAAACCCCTCTCATGCCCACCAAATTGCTCTTGGATCTTGGTGCTACATACA
>Ga0307517_10011892_pt1 | contig 12017 bp, 10 predicted proteins | sample 23_EM_MG_FD_194515 | JGI IMG/M metagenome (GOLD analysis project Ga0307517, IMG submission 194515) | Populus trichocarpa ectomycorrhiza microbial communities from riparian zone in the Pacific Northwest, United States - 23_EM | ecosystem: Host-associated > Plants > Roots > Unclassified | place... | reverse complement strand
CTTTTTCGATAAGAGACGGATCCTCAGCGATGCGAAGGGATTGGTGAAACTTATCCGTCGCGCCGCCGCGGGACATGTCGCGCGGTCGCCGATGCTGTCCTGAGCCGGCTGCGCGTCACGCCGTCAGACGAGCCGGCTGCGCCGGCCCGCTGCCCGACGTGACGAGTCCTGGATTTGCCAAAGCAAATCCAGGCCGTCCGCTACTTCATCAGCACAAGCTCTTCCGCCATCGTCGGATGCAGCGCCACCGTCGCGTCGAAATCGTCCTTGGTCAGCCCGGCCTTCACCGCCACCGCGGCCGCCTGGAGGATCTCCGCCGCCTCGGGTCCGATCATGTGGATGCCCAGGATCTTCCCCGTCTCGCCGTCACAGATCATCTTGTAGAGAGCGCGCTCGTTGCGGTTGGCCAGCACGTTCTTCATCGGGCGGAAGTCGCTCAGGTACACCTTGACCGATCCGTGCTTCATCTTGGCCTGGCTCTCGGTCATCCCGACCCCGGCCATTTGCGGATGACTGAATACCGCCGCCGGGATGCAGTTGTAATCGACGCGGGTAGGCTTGTTGCCGAACACCGTGTCGGCGAACGCCTGGCCCTCGCGGATCGCGACCGGCGTCAGCTGGACGCGGTTGGTGACGTCGCCGACCGCGTAGATGCTCGACACGTTGCTGCGACTGTCGTCATCGACCTTGACCGCGCCCATTTCGGTCAGTTCGACTCCCGCCGCCTCGAGCCCGAGATTCTCGGTGTTGGGCACGCGGCCGGTCGCGAACATCACGCAATCGACTTCGATCGGCTCGTGGTTCGACATGCTGACCTTGAGGCTGCCGTCGCCCTGCTTCTCGATGCCTTCGAACTTGGCGTGAAAGCGGTAGTCGATCCCTTTCATCATCGAGATCTGGAGCAGCCGGTCGCGCACCGACTCGTCGTATCCGCGCAGGATCACATCGGTGCGGTTGATCAAGGTCACCTTGGCGCCGAATTCGTGGAAGATGCCGGCGAATTCGTTGGCGATATAACCCGCGCCCGCGATCAGTATTCGCTTGGGCACGTCGTCGAGGTGGAACGCCTCGTTCGAGGTGATGCCGTGTTCGTGCCCTGGGCACGTCGGTATGTGCGGGCGCGCGCCGGTCGCGATCAGAATGTATTTGGCGGTGACCTCGCGGCCCCCGGCCAGCTTCAGGCTGTTCGGTCCGGTGATCTCGGCATGTTCGTGGATGATCTCGACATTATGGCTTTCGAGCGTGCTGGTATACGCTTGGTTGATCCGATCGACTTCCTCGAACACGTTCGCGGTCAGCGTCTTCCAGTTGAAGGTGCAGTCGGGCACCTCCCAGCCGAAGCGCCGCGCGTCCTGCAAATCCTCGGCGAAATGCGCGCCGTAGACGAGCAATTTCTTGGGCACGCAGCCGCGGATCACGCAGGTGCCGCCGACGCGATATTCCTCCGCCACCGCAACTCGCGCGCCGTGCGCCGCCGCGACGCGTGACGCGCGCGTGCCTCCCGATCCCGCGCCGATGACGAACAGGTCGTAGTCGTATTTGGCGTCGGTCATTCTCTATCCTTCGTCATGCTGAACTTGTTTCAGCATCCATCGCGCCGCTGGCACGGCCATTATTTGTTGCACGTTGGACCCTGAAACAAGTTCAGGGTGACGGCAGGCGTGGGCTAGCCAAACGCGCGCTTGAGCAAATCACTGGTCGATACGTCGAAATCGGCGCCGCCCTTGCCCGCCGCTTTGGCCATTTCCTTGCCGAGCTCGACCCCGAACTGGTCGAACGAATTGATGCCGAGCAGCACACCGTTCACGAACACGCGATGCTCGTGATACGCGATCAGCGCGCCCAATGTCCGCGCGTCGAGATCATCGAGCAACAGCGTCGTCGACGGCCGATCGCCCGGATAGGCGCGCGCCGGATCGTCCGGATTGGCCTTGCCCTTCATCAGCGCCGCACCCTGCGCTAACATGTTGTTGAGCAAATTCTTGTGGTGATCCTCGTTGAGCGTGTCGCCCGGCTCGATCACGCCGATCAGTTCGAGCGGAACCAGATGCGTGCCCTGGTGGAGCAACTGGAACACCGCGTGCTGCGCGTCGGTGCCAACCCCGCCCCAGGTGATCGCCGCAGTCGGGCGGCCGACCGGCTTGCCGTCGATCGTCACGCCCTTGCCGTTCGATTCCATTTCGAGCTGCTGAAGGTAGGACGGCAACAGCCGCAACCGTTCGTCGTAGCAGAACACCCCGCGCGTCTCGCAGCCGAGCACTTGCGTGTAGAGCAGGTCCGTGAACGCGCCCAGCGCCGGAACGTTCTCGTGCAGCGCGGTCAGCCGAAAATGCCGGTCCATCTCCGCCGCACCCTCGAGCAAATCGCTGAAGGCGTCCCACCCCAGCGCGATCGCCGCCGGAAAACCGATCGACGACCATAACGAATAGCGCCCGCCGACCGTGTCCGCGAACGGCAGCACGCGCGTCTCGTCGACGCCCCACTCGATCGCCTTGTCGGGTGACGCGGTCAGCGCGATGACGCGGCCGTAAGGGTCCGCGACTCCACCGGCCTGCATCCACTCGATCACGCTTTCGGCGTTGAGCATCGTCTCGGTGGTGGTGAAGGTCTTCGAGGCCACGGCGAGCAATGTCGCGGTCGGATCGAACCGCTTGAACGCATCCTCCAGCGCGACGCCGTCGACGTTGGAGACGATCGCCACCTCGTAGCGCGTTTCGTCGCGGCCCAGCGCATCGACCAACAGGTCCGGCCCCAGCGCCGACCCGCCGATCCCGACATGCAGGATATTGCGGATCGGCCCCAGCGCGCCCTGCTCGATCGCGTCGATCAGCGCGCGCATCCGGGCGTGGAAGCCCTGCGCGACGGCGACGTCCTCCTTGTTGCCTTCGCCGCGCTCCATCGTGTGCGTGACCGCGCGGTCCTCGGTCGTATTGATCACATCGCCGGCGAACAACGCCTCGCGCTTACCCGCCAGGCCGCACGCCTTGGCCAGCCGTTCGAACGCCTTGATGCCATCGTCGGTCAGATGCGTCTTCGACCAGTCGAAATGGATGCCGGCGATGTCGGCGCTATATTTGGACAGCCGGTCGGGATCACTCGCGAAGAGGTCGGTAAGCGGAGTCCGCTTGAGTGCCTCGATCTCGCTCCAGTCGGCCATCCGAACACTCCTTTTCGACTCGTGGGGCTGCAATGGGGCTTCATAACGTCCCGTTCAAGGAAGCGGGGCCGGTTACCTCCGCCTTGACGTTGCGACACACCATGCGCAAACCGCGCGCCATGACCGACACGCCAGAGGCGCCCATCACCGCGCCGGAACCGATCCCGACTCCGGCCGCGCCAGAACCGGCGCCCAAGGTCGTGAAGGAGAAAAAGAAAGAGGATTGGCGCGACACGCTGAGCTTCCTGCTGAAGCTCGCGGTGGTCGTGTTCATCTTCAGGAGCTTCCTGTTCTCGCCCTTCTCGATCCCGTCACAATCGATGCTGCCGCGGCTCTATATCGGTGACTATCTGTTCATCTCGAAATGGAATTACGGCTATTCGCGGCACTCGCTGCCGTGGAGCCTGCCGCTGATCCCCGGGCGCATCCTGGCGAAGAATCCGACGCGCGGCGACGTCGCGGTGTTCAAGACGCCAGCGGGCAATGGCGAGGACATCATCAAGCGCGTCATCGGCCTGCCCGGCGACACGATCCAGATGCGCGGCGGCCAGCTGATCCTGAACGGCGTCGCGGTGCCCAAGGTCCGGGTGGCCGACTTCGTTATCCCGCTGACCCCCAATTACAACGAAAAGCCCAAGCCCAATCCGCTCGAGGAGGCGGATTGCCCCGCGGCCTATATCGCCCAGGCCAACGGCCAGCCGGCGTGCAAATACGAGCAGTATAAGGAAACGCTGCCGGGTGGCCCGAGCTACCTCGTGCTCGATCGTGGCTTGCGCGCCGGGGCGGACGATACCGACGTCTTCACGGTGCCGCCGGGCCACGTCTTCATGATGGGCGACAATCGCGACGATTCGGGCGACAGCCGCTTCCCCGTCGCGCTGGGCGGGCTCGGTTACGTGCCGATGGAGAATCTCGAGGGCAAGGCGGTCATCACCTTCTGGTCGACCGACGGCAACGCGCAATGGTTGCTGCCCTGGACCTGGTTCACCGCGGCGCGCTGGAGCCGGATGGGGCAAGCATTCTGATGAAAGATGACCTCGCCGCGTGGCTTGGCGAGACTTTCCATCACGAACCCGTCGATCTCACCGGGTTCGCGCGCGCGCTGACGCACGGTAGCCAGGCCGCGGAGAATTACGAACGGCTGGAGTTTCTCGGCGACCGCGTGCTCGGGCTGGCGATGGCCGAGTGGCTCTATGAATTGTTCCCCGACGAGCCCGAAGGCGGGCTGTCCAAACGGCTCAACGCGCTGGTCACGGGCGCGGTGTGCGCCGACGTCGCGCGGCATATCGGGGTGCAAGTGCACCTCCGCCTGGGAAAGCAAGCGCGCGACGACGGCGCGAGCGACAGCGACAATGTGCTGGGCGATGTGATGGAGGCGCTGATCGGCGCGCTCTACCTCGACGGCGGCTATGCCCCGGCGCGCGATTTCGTGCGATCCGCCTGGGCGCCCCGCGTCCATGCCGGCGCGCGCGCGCCGCAACATCCCAAGTCCGCGCTCCAGGAATGGGCCGCCGCGCACAACCGCAAGACCCCGCACTACGAAGTCACCGACCGCTCCGGCCCGCAACACGCCCCGCGCTTCACTGTGCGCGTCAGTTTAGGCGGGTTTGCGGAAGCCGAGGCGACGGGCACGAGCAAGCAGGAAGCCGAAACCGCCGCAGCGGCGGCATTGCTGGCGCAGGTGGACGCATGACCCAGCACTGCGGCCTCGTCGCCGTGCTCGGCGCGCCCAATGCGGGCAAGTCGACGCTCGTCAACGCGCTCGTCGGGCAGAAGGTCGCGATCGTCAGTCCCAAGGCGCAGACCACGCGGACGCGATTGCTCGGCGTGGCGATCGAGGGCGAGACGCAATTGCTGCTGGTCGATACGCCCGGCATCTTCGCGCCGCAACGCCGGCTCGACCGCGCGATGGTGGCGGCCGCCTGGGGCGGGGCCGAAGGGGCCGACCTGATCGCGCTGGTCGTCGACGCCAAGGGCGGCCTCGGCCCGAAGGTGATGCCGATCGCCGAGAGCATCGCGGGGCGGCCCGAGCGCAAGTTCCTGATCCTCAACAAGGTCGATCTCGCCGACAAGGCCAAGTTGCTCGTCCATGCCGAGCGGCTGAACGCGGCGGTGGCGTTTGACGAGACGTTCTTCGTGTCGGCGGAAACCTGCGACGGCGTACCCCAGCTGAAGCGGGCGTTCGCGGCGCAAATGCCCGAGGGGCCGTGGCATTTCCCCGAGGACCAGGTGTCCGACGCGACCGAGCGCGCGCTGGCGGCGGAGGTGACGCGCGAGCAGATCTACCTCCAGCTCCACGCCGAACTGCCTTACGCCTCGACGGTCGAGACCGAAAAGTTCGAGGAGCGCGCCGACGGATCGGTCGAAATCCGCCAGCAGATCCTGGTCGAGCGCCCCACCCAGCGCGCAATCGTGCTGGGCAAGGGCGGCAGCCGGATCAAGGAAATCGGCGCGCGGTCGCGGGTGCAATTGGCGCATCTGCTCGACCGGCCAGTCCACCTCTACCTGCACGTCAAGGTCAAGCCCGGCTGGGACGAAGACCGCGAGGTGTATCGCGATATTGGATTGGATTGGGTGGACTGATTTATCGTCACCCCGGCCTTGTGCCGGGGTCCGCCTATCGACAATCGAAACCAGCCGTTGATGCGCGGTGGATGCCGGGACGAGCCCGGCATGACGTTGTTAGGTTAGTAGCGATTCTACCCACGCCGGGACCAGTTCGCCCGCCGGCCCGCGCTGGCTTTCGGTGAACCACTCGCTTCCCTCCGACCGATCGAGGTTCATCTCCAGCGTCTGCGCGCCGTGATATTTGGCGGTCTGGACGAAGCCGGCTGCGGGATAGACCGCGCCCGATGTGCCGATCGACACGAACAGATCGGCGCGGGCCAGCGCGGACTCAATCGTGTCCACTTCATACGGCATCTCGCCGAAGAACACGATGTCGGGGCGGAGCGCCGCCACGCCGCAACTCGTGCAGATCTCCCTCGGCGGCATCGCGCCCGACCATGCGACACGCTCCCCGCAATCCGCGCACAGCGCCGACAGCAACTCGCCATGCATGTGGAGCATCCGCTTCGCCCCGGCGCGCTCGTGCAGATCATCGACATTCTGCGTCACGATCAGCAACTCGCCCGGCCATTCGGCGTCGAGCCGGGCGAGCGCATGATGCGCGGCGTTGGACTCGACCCCCACCAGCGCCGCGCGGCGCAGATCGTAGAAGCGGTGGACGAACTCGGGATCGCGCGCGAGCGCCTCGGGCGTGCAGACATCCTCGACGCGATGCCCCTCCCACAATCCGCCCGGCCCACGAAACGTCGCGATCCCGCTTTCGGCGGAGATGCCAGCGCCGGTCAGGACGACGATGTTGCGGATGGCGGTCATCGATTCGCGCCGAAGGTCACGAAAGACACGGGACGTATCGGCGAGAAATGCGACGAAGCGTGAGGGTCGATGCGCGACATGCCCGCGGAGGTGACAGAGCAAATCCTACATTTCCAGCCCTCTTTACACGCGCGCAATTTCAGTGAGTGTCGCCGCGATGACCGACTTCGCGAAAACGCGTGCGCTGTTCCACTTGCCGCCCGGCATATATCTCGACGGCAATTCGCTGGGGCCGTTGCCGCTCGCGGCGGAAGCGCGCGTGGCCGCGGTGATGCGCGCCGAGTGGGGTGGCGAGCTGATCAAGGCTTGGAACACCGCCGACTGGATCACACTTCCCAGCCGCGTGGGCGACCGGATCGGCACGCTGATCGGCGCCCCGGTGGGGAGCGTCGCGACAGGCGATACGCTGTCGATCAAGGTGTTCCAGGCGCTGTCGGCGGCGCTTGCGTTGCGGCCGGAGCGCACGGTCGTACTTTCCGACACGGGCAATTTCCCGTCCGATCTCTACATCGCCGACGGGCTGCTCAAGGCGCTCGGGCGCGGACTCGAATTGCGGCTGGTCGCGCCCGAGGAGGTGGCGGACGCGATCGACGAAAGCGTCGCGGTGACGCTCATCACCGAGGTCGACTACCGCACCGGGCGGCGGCACGACATGGCGGCGCTGACCGCCAAGGCGCACGCGGCGGGGGCGATTGCGGTATGGGATCTCGCCCATTCGGCGGGCGCGATTCCGGTGGACCTGACAGCCGCCGGCGCCGATTTCGCGGTCGGCTGCACCTACAAATACTTGAACGGCGGCCCCGGAGCGCCCGCCTTCATCTATGTCGCGCCGCGCTTCGCCGAGAGCGCGCAACCGATCTTGTCGGGCTGGATGGGGCACGAAGCGCCGTTCGCGTTCGACCTCGACTACCGCCCGCACGCTAGCGTCGAACGGATGCGCGTCGGCACGCCGCCGGTGCTTGCATTGGCTGTGCTCGACGCCGCGCTGGACGCGTGGGAGGCGGTCGACATGGCCGATGTCCGTGCCCGGTCGATCACCTTGAGCGAACGCTTCATCGCCGAAGTCGAGGCGCGCTGCCCGGACCTGACGCTCACCAGTCCGCGCGACCCGACACAGCGCGGCAGCCAGGTTTCGTTCCGCCACCCGCAAGGCTATGCGATCATGCAGGCGCTGATCGCCAACGACGTGATCGGCGACTTCCGCGCGCCCGATTTGATCCGGTTCGGCTTCACCCCGCTCTATCTGAGCGAGGACGAGGTGGTCGACGCGGCGCGCATTCTCGAACGCGTGATGACCGAACGCTTGTGGGACGACCCGGCCTATGCGACCCGGTCGGCGGTAACATGACCGAAGATCGTTCAAATGTCGGCGACGCCGACGGGCCCGAAACCGATTTCGCCGGCAAGATGGCCTATGGCGACTATCTGCGCCTCGACCTGATCCTCGGCGCGCAAGAGCCGCGATCGCGCGCGCACGACGAATTGCTGTTTATCATCCAGCACCAGACGTCCGAATTGTGGATGAAGCTTGCGGTCCATGAACTCGAATCAGCGCGCGACGCGATCGCCGAGGATCGCCTGCCGCACGCCTTCAAGATGCTCGCGCGTGTGTCGCGCATTCTCGAACAGCTCAACAATGCGTGGGATGTGCTCCGCACGCTGACGCCGAGCGAATATACCGAGTTCCGCGAAGACCTGGGCCAGTCGTCGGGGTTCCAGAGCCACCAATACCGCGCGATCGAATTCCTGTGCGGCAATCGCAACGCGGCGATGCTCAAGCCGCACGCGCATCGGCCCGAGATCGTCGCCGAGTTGCAGGCGATCCTGGCGCGCCCGAGCCTGTATGACGAGGCGGTGCGGCTCCTCGGCCGGTTGGGGCTCGACGTCGGCGATGAGCGCGCTGACCTGTCCGAACAGCGCACCGAAAATCCCAAAGTGCAGGCGGCGTGGCGCGCCATCTATCAGGCGCCCGAGGAGCATTGGTCGCTCTACGAGCTCGCCGAAAAGCTTGTCGACCTCGAGGATTACTTCCGCCGCTGGCGCTTCAACCACGTCACCACGGTCGAGCGCGTGATCGGCCTCAAGCGCGGCACTGGCGGCACGCAAGGCGTCGCGTACCTTCGCCGGATGCTCGAGGTCGAACTGTTCCCCGAACTGTGGCACGTGCGGACGGAACTCTAGCTCCGCCCTTGCGAGTGTAGCGAAGCAATCCACCGTATCACGTGACGCTGGATTGCTTCGCTGCGCTCGCAAAATCGAGTGACGGGGGTTGACGACACCATACCCGATATTCCAATTCGGGAGGAAGCCGTAGCGTCATGAAACGCGCGGCGGGAGAGCCGCATGACCGCATGGACCTACGCCAACATCTGGGAATCGGTCGCGGCCGCGGTTCCCGATCAGCCCGCGATCGTCCAGGGCGACCGCGTCGTCAGCTTCGCCGAGTTCGAGGCTCAAGCCGATGCGCTTGCCACCCACTTGCTCGCGGCGGGACTCCAGCAACAGGCCAAGGTCGCGGTCTATGCCACCAACTGCCCCGAGTTCCTGATCGCCTATTACGCCGCGTTCAAGGCTGGCCTCGCGCCGTTCAACGTCAATTACCGCTACGGGCCCGAGGAGGTCCGCTACCTGCTGGACAATGGCGATGCCGAAGCGGTGGTGTTCGAAGCCGGCTTTGCCGCGATCCTCGACTCGATCCGCGGGGCAATGCCCGGTGTCAAAAGTTGGATCGCAATCGGCGCCGACGTGCTCGATTGGGCCGATGATTTCGCCTCGCTTGCCGCCCAGGTACCGGCGACGCGTCCCCTCGTCGCGCCATGGGGGCGGCACGACGAGGATCTACTGCTGATCTTCACCGGCGGCACAACCGGCATGCCCAAGGCGGTGATGTGGCGGCAGGGCGATCTGATGGCCAAGGGCGGCTACGGTTCCAACCCGCTGCTCGGCGTCGGGCCGATGGGCGCACCTGAAGAAGCCGGTCCCCGCGCGCTAGCGTCACCGATCAAACCGCGCTCGCTGATCGCCCCGCCGCTGATGCACGCGACCGGGCTGATCGGCGCGTTCACCGCGATCTCGGCAGGCGGCGCGGTAGTGCTGCTCCCTCACGGCAAGTTCGATCCTGCGGAAGTGTGGAACGCGGTCGAGCGCTGGCGGGTGACGCGGATGACGATCGTCGGCCAGCCCTTCGCGCAGCCGCTGCTCGAAGCGCTCGACGCCAATCCCGGACGCTGGGATTTGACGAGCCTCTTCATCATCGGATCGTCTGGCGCGATGTGGAACCGCGAGAACAAGCTCGGCCTGATCCGTCACATTCAGCAGGTCCATCTGATGGATTCCTATTCGTCGTCCGAAGCGTTCGGGATGGGCCTGTCGACCACCAACGCGGCAGGCGAACAGGCGACCGCGGCGTTCGAACTCGGCGCCGATTCCGCGATCTTCACCGAGGACGGGCGGCGCGTCGAACCGGGATCGGGCGAGAGCGGCCGGCTGGCGGTCGGCGGGCCGATTCCGCTCGGTTACTACAAGGATCCGGTCAAGTCGGCGCAGACCTTTCCGACCTATGAGGGCAAGCGCTGGTCGATGCCCGGCGACTGGGCGACGGTCGATGCCGATGGCACTGTCCGCATCCTCGGCCGCGGCTCGCAATCGATCAACACCGGCGGCGAAAAGGTCTTTCCCGAGGAAGTCGAGGAAGCGCTGAAACGCCACCCGGCGGTGCGCGACGCGGCGGTCACCGGCATCCCCGACCCGCGCTTCGGCGAGCGGATCGTCGCCCTGGTCGAGCTGAATCCGGGAGCATCGGCGGACGAGGCCGAATTACGCGACCATGTCCGCGGCCAGATGGCGAGCTACAAGGCGCCGCGCCACGTCCTGATCGTCGACTCGGTCGCGCGCTCGCCCAACGGCAAGCTCGACTACAAGGCGATCAAGGAACGCGCGCTCGCCGCATTCGGGGAGGCCGCGGCATGACAATCCGCAACAAGGCCTATATCGCCGGCGCGTTCGAGCATCCGACCCGGCTCGCCCCCGACAAATCGACGCCGCAGCTTCACGCCGAATGCGCCGCCGGAGCGCTAGCCGATGCGGGCCTCAGCCTCAAGGACGTCGACGGCTATTTCTGCGCGGGCGACGCGCCGGGGTTCGGCGGCATGTCGATGATCGACTATATGGGGCTCAAGGTCCGGCACACCGACAGCACCGAGACCGGCGGGTCGTCGTATATCCTCCACGTCAATCACGCCGCGCAGGCGATCGCCGCCGGGCATTGCTCGGTCGCGCTGATCACGCTCGCCGGGCGGCCGCGCTCGGAGCCGTTCGGGCGCTTCCCCGGCGGCGCGCCCGAAGCGCCGTTCGAGGGGTGGGTCGGCAGCAGCACGCATAATAGCTACGGCATGTGCGCGGCACGGCACATGCACGAATATGGCACGACGTCGGAGCAGCTCGCCTGGATCAAGGTCGCCGCGAGCACGCACGCGCAATACAATCCGCATGCGATGCTGAAGGACGTCGTGACGGTCGAGGATGTCTTCAACTCGCCGATGATTTCCGACCCGCTCCACCGGCTCGATTGCTGCGTGGTGTCCGACGGCGGCGGCGCGCTGCTGGTGGTCGCGCCCGAGGTCGCCAGGTCGCTCAAGCGTCCGCTGGTCGCGGTGCGCGGCGCGGGCGAGGCGGTGAAGGGGCCGGCCGGGGGGATGAACCTCGACCTCACCACCTCGGCGGCGGCGGTGTCGGGCCCGGCGGCGTTTGCCGAAGCGGGGTGCTCGCCGGGGGACATCAAATACGCCTCGATCTACGACAGCTTCACGATCACCGTGTTGATCCAGCTCGAGGACCTCGGCTTCTGCAAGAAGGGCGAAGGCGGCAAGTTCGTCGCCGACGGCAACCTCATCTCGGGCACCGGCAAACTCCCGTTCAACACCGACGGCGGCGGCCTGTGCAACAACCACCCGACCAACCGCGGCGGCATCACCAAGGTGATCGAAGCCATCCGCCAGTTGCGCGGCGAAGCGCACCCCGCGGTGCAGGTGCCGAACTGCGGCCTTGCGGTGGCGACAGGGATCGGCGGGTCGCTCGGCGTGCGGCATGGCGCAGCGACCCTCGTGCTGGAGCGGCAGTGATGAGCGACCCCCGCAAGATCCCCGCGCCCCAGCCCAATGTCGAAAACCAGCGCTTCTTCGACGCCGCGGTCGAGGGCAAGCTGCTGATCGGTAAGTGCGACGCGTGCGGTCAGCCGCATTATTATCCGCGCGCGCTGTGCCCGTTCTGCATGGCCGAAACACGCTGGATCGAAAGCGGCGGCAAGGGCGCGATTTACTCGCTGTCGACGATGCGACGCGGCGCGGGCGCGCCGTTCACGCTCGCTTATGTCACGCTCGACGAAGGCCCGGCGGTGCTGACCAACATCGCGACAGACGACCATGATGGCCTGCATATCGGCCAGCGTGTGCGCGTGAGCTTCGTGCCAAGCGACGGCGAT
>Ga0307517_10011891_pt1 | contig 12017 bp, 7 predicted proteins | sample 23_EM_MG_FD_194515 | JGI IMG/M metagenome (GOLD analysis project Ga0307517, IMG submission 194515) | Populus trichocarpa ectomycorrhiza microbial communities from riparian zone in the Pacific Northwest, United States - 23_EM | ecosystem: Host-associated > Plants > Roots > Unclassified | place... | reverse complement strand
AATCTACTGTTGAATAAAATTTTATTCAAAAGTTATAGTTTTTATGAATTATTTTATTTTAAAGAGTTCATTTTTATTAAATGTGGGAATAATATTAAAGATATAGGCATGGATAAAACGTTTATGTTATCTTTCAATTAAGAAGTCCTTAATTTAATATATTAGTAAAATCTATCAAAAAGTATAAATATTTTCATTTAAAGTAGTCAAGATAATGTACGATAAGAACCAAGGGCTACCTTTATTAAAAAAAAAAACAATGAGGACTAATTCAATAATTTTCTAAATTTTGAAGTATTTTTATTATTTTTAATTTTAATTATATGTGAAATGAATAGAAATTAAGAATATAGGCTTTTTAATATGAGTAACAACTAAAAATGTTTTTAAAAAATACTATAATTCATAATCTTTCTTTTTAATTATTAATTTTGATTATTTATATTTAGCAATTTCTAAAATAGAAAAATCTCTAAAAAATCCAAGGAAATAGAAATTGATATAGCATTGGATCTCATATACTAATATTTATATTTTATTATTAAAATATCTTCGCCGACTACAATAGCTATTATATTAAGATATTTATGAATTACTTCAAATAAACTCTACATATAATAACAGAAATACATAGTTATATGATGTGACTTCTAATATTATTATATTGGCATTATAGTTTCTACATATCCTTCTATTTTAGAGAGTTTATTTTTAACATATGTTAAACACATATTAAAGATATAGATACGAATAAAATCTTTATATCTTAAATATCAAATAATTTCATATAAAAAAGTTAAAGATAACGTAACACAATAACCTAGAGTACTTTCATATAAAAAAGATCTAATTTAATAATTTATTTAATTTTATTATTTTTAAATTTAAATTATATAGGGATGAATAAAAAGTAAAAGTACATGAATCATTTTGCTTAAATGAGTCTTTTTTTAATATTAGTAATAATTATAAAAAGATTTTAAAGATAACATAAAAATATTAATCAAAAGATCTGATTTAATAATTTGATAAAATTTTATTATTTTAGCTTTTAATTATTTAAGTATTTTTTTAATTATTTTTTATTTAATGATATGATAACAAAAATAGGTGCTCGTAAAATTGAGCATCAACCAAATGTTAGGACAGTTGTTTGAGACGACAACAATATTATAGAAAGCAAACCGAAACAAAACTAATTTAAAATCAACAAAATGTTAAAGGATGAAATAAAAAAAAGCCAAAAAAGATTCAATTGAAAGAAAGAAAAAATTGGAAGGTAGAGTTTAAAAACAAAGGAACAATATGACATTGTTATTAAACCTAATCCCATTAACAACCTTGAAACTTCTCGACTTGACTTCTTACCTAACATAGGTTTAAAATTAATTCACAAGGGAGCTGTCTGTACATGACCAAGTTGGCTTGACATGTGCAAATTAAGACAACTTAAATGACCAATATAAACATGGTTTGAATTTTAAGAAAAAAAATCAAGATGACATCTTTTTTTTAACTTTGAGATGATGATATACTAGATCAACTCGAGCTTTGCAATTTAACTCGTCAAATACACAACCCAGATCATGAACTCCACTGGGTTTAAAAACTATTTTTTATATAATGATGTGATAACTAAAATAGACACTTATAGAATTAAGCATTAAAAAAATTTAAAGATGTTGGTTTGAGACTATGATAACTATATATAAAGGAAATAAAAACAAATTAAGATGAACAATTCAAAATCAACAAAATATTAAAGTGAAATTGAAAGGAAAAAAAACAACAAAAATCATTAAATCAAAAGAAGAAAAAATTAGAAGATAGATTACTTTTTTTTAAAAGGAGAGGATATGAATAGTGAAGTAGGGGGAGAACCCTAACTTTTTTAGTATAATAAATAATTTTTTAATTAAATTAAAATCTTTATCTCATACAATTATAACCAAAAAAAGTTAAATAAAAAAGGGAAGAAAATGTCTAAAGACCGATTTGTTAAAAAATGAAAGGAAATAAAATGAAAAAACACTAAATCAAGAAGTGAAAAAAATATAAGGACCACTTAAAAAAACAAAAAATATATATAAAGAGAAGCATAAATTTTTAGTATAGTAGTTTATTTCTAATTAAATTAAAAACTTTATCTCATATAATGAGGCCAAAAAAAGAATTAAATAAAAAATAAGGACTAATTTGTAAAAAAAAAAACAATTGACCTTTTGCCCTTCTCTACACAAAACAATTGACTTCCTAACGAGGTAAAGGTATCTTTTTCAAGTGATCTAAAAGTTATTTCTGAATTGAATGAGGAAAATTTAATAGGTTTACTTCTTTTTCGCACACTAAAACTACATCGTTGCCCTTGCAAGCAAAAAAACAATTGACCTTTTGTTTAGAGTCTATTTTTTTTTATTCTATTTTATTTGCATAGTAAAATGACGTCAATACCCTTGAGAATTCAAAAATATTGACCTTGACAAGAGGCATTTTTTAGTCTTTTTCATTTTTTTGTGTATTGTAAAATGATAAAGTTAACCTTAGAATATAAAAAAAATCTAAAGCTGGCTTGGGATAACATTTTCATCCTTGCAATATAGCTTTTTTTTTTTTTTAATATTTAGATGTTCTTAGAAGCGATTTAGTAATTTAAAGTATTGAAATATTAATAAATCAATAAAAAGGTTGACATGTGCATAGCACGTGTCAGCACATGATAGGCCATCACTTCATCAAGGAGACGCGCGATAGTTCAACGTGTAATGTGAAGGTGTAGTTGATGGTGTGGCGTGTGTTGTCATATTCACGGTGGTTTGGTCGCGTCAAAGGTTTGTTTTCCTCCCCAGCTTTTTTCTCTTTTATGCTTTAGTATTCACGCAGAGCCTTTAAAAAATTAATTGTATCCTTCAGATTATATTTATATTAATGCAACTTTTTTTCCCCAATCTTCTATTTTTTTTCCATATCAACACAACAACAAAGGAAAATACCATGCAACATAAAATTTATTTCCCCGTACAATCAATGCAACAAGTACACAAATAACAAACGACAAGGAATTTAACATAGTTATGGAATTTAATAGAAGATATATACACTTTACTTTTCCTACTAAAATTAAACTATTTTTTTAATCCATGTCAAAATATAATCAATTTTTTCTCGATAGATTATCTATTCCATATATAATTGGATCATCATATACACACACACACACACACAAACACACACATTTTAGAAAATAAATTGTTTTAAGATTGTTAAAACACCTTAAATAGTTCATAAAATTATTGTTCCTTTTTACTATAATGGTTAAGTTTCCCCATAACATAAAACATGTATATAAATCAATAACGAAAATAAAAATTACATTGAGATAGCGATGAATTCTTTAACCTTAAAATAATTTATTTTCTGCTCTTTAGTGTTAGTAGTGTAATTACAATATTATTTTGTGATTTATTTAATATTTTATTTTTGATATTACAATCAATAATAAAAGTGAACCTTTGATAAAAAAAAATATAATAGAAAAGAGTTTATAAAAACAAAAACAATGTCTTAGTTAGAAAAAAAAATTTCATTAACAAAAACAAGTTAGAATTGTCTCAGTTAATGAGAAGGCACGCCACAGAACAAGAGGACAACTTCAATGAAGCCATCCCAGCCGATGCAGGTGATTACCCGTCGGCTGACATCTCCTCGCACGCCTAGCACCAGCCAAACCGCCTCAATCTGAACATGCACCAGACAAAGTCGATGAAAAGGCATCAGGGAGCCTCAACAGCCGAGAAGAAAGCGCGGGAACACCCACCGCGCGAGTAGAAACGTGAAAAACAATGAGGGAGCGCAATAAAAACTGTGAAACCACAGGATTCACACACAGTGCACCGTGTTTTAATGAGCACTCTCATAAATATATGAATAGTGAAGCAGCACAAGAATACAATTCTTTTAGTTTGTTAGAGAATCTGGAAAAGAATAAAATTGTTGGAATATTGCCACTTATGTGATAGCATCTGCAGCCCATCCTCTAGAAGAAGATGGCTACCATTGTCAAAGAAGATGGATGCCATTGTCAAAGAAAGAAGGCCAACTTGTGAGAGTCAAAGAGGGCTGCTGGTGCAGCATTTGCAGCCTCTTGACATTGTCAAAGAAGGAGACTACAATGGTGGGTTATTGGTGGCAGCCACCATTGTTGACAAAAGAGCAAGAGGAGCTGTCATTGAAGCCTATAAATAGACACTAAGAGTGCAACACAAAATGAGAGTGTGTGAGAGAGAGCAAGAACAAAAGAGAGAAAAAGAGAGAAAGAAAGAAGGGCAGCCACCAGCAGCCCTGCTGCCCTATGTAGCAATGAGAGATGGGAGTTGAGTGGATGTGATCCTCCTTCGTGTGTTGTATTCTTTCTCTATCTCTAATAATATAGACTACTCCCGTGGATGTAGGCGATTTGCCGAACCACGTTAAATATTGTGTGTTAGTGTGCTTAGCCTCCTTTGAGCAATGATCATGAACACCACCGTTCCGCATGAGCAGAATCCCCAACAAATTGGTATCAGAGCTTATGGTGTAAAGTGGTGTTTGATTTTTGCTTAAAAATAAAAGTTGTCAAAATTGTATTTTGACCATACCACTGTGTAGAGGAGGAAGAGACGAAGCCACTGGTGAAAACGGCGTCGAAATCGGACGTCGGACATGCTCACATACGCGCCCCATGCGTGACATGCGTCTTCTTCGCCCAGATGGGCTGACCTGATAGATGATCCGACCCATGTGCATGACTCAGATAAGGATGACGTTAGCATGACACACATGTGACATAAGCATGTCAATCAGCACCCAGTCAGCTGACACGTCAGCACAATAGGACCTACCTGCCACGAGCTAAGTTGACCCAAGCCGAGTTTGAGCCAAGCCATGAGCCGAGGGATAGGATCCAGTGTAGCTAATCTTACGTGCAACCAGATCTGAGATTGAATCTGGGCCGTTCATCAGGCCATAATTGTTTTGATGAAATCTCAGCCGTCTGAAATGCGATTTAGACGATTTCAAACTTGTTTCCAGCTAATTTGATTGTTCCGGATGCAATGGTACAGTCTGATCATTCAGATTGAGACCAGATATGGTGGTGGTGAATTATTAAGAGAGATTGCCCAATCAGAATACATCTGAAGGTCATTATGGTGGTCGATGGTGATGATGAAGAAGAAGGTGCACATGTTTACCCAATTAAATGTGTTGAACTACTAAATGGGGAGATTTTTTATTTCCCGAATTAAAGCAAAATTAGGACACTCTGGACACCCGATCATGTGGATGATTTGAGGTGAAGAGTGGAAATTGACGAAGACCAATCTTGACGAATCTAGGCACTGGTAGTCTCGCCAGATGTTGAGAAATGAGGTATAAAACTAGGATATTCCAGATCTCTTGTAAAGGAAAGCCGCAACAAAGCTAGCAAATGGTTGTATATACGGAAAGATAGTACGATGGATAAATATGGCGTAAGAAGTTCTGTCTAGGAGATTGGGTTTTAAGCGGGATCAGTGTGACCCCTCCAATCTTTCCTGGGAACTTGCTTAGTTGAAGGAATATCCATGCGGTACTATTTTCATATATATAGTAGTTTGTAATGAAACAGTTGAAGACTAGCAAGACAACGACACAAGGGAACAATTAGGTTCCGCATGTTCAAAGATCTAATGGAGTGGTGATTTCTCCAAAAAAGTTAGATTCAGTGACTGTGATTTCTCGAGGGAGAATTGATGAAGACCCTGATAATGGAAGAGAAATACAACAAGGAGATAAAGATTGGCACCCTATTTTGACTTGGATAGGTGTTGTGACAGGATGAGCTGTTGTCAAACATAAGCAAGGAATGAGGAGAAATTTGGAGAACAAAAATTACACGATGGCACACGGAGATTGTGGAGGAGTACCCGTGATCCAACGAGGTAATGCAATGAGACAACAGGTGCAAGGAGAAGAAGTGTTCCCAGATGAAGCTCAGAGTAGAGACTGTATGAAAAGTTGTGTACAACAGGAAGTCTCTTGTGCTCTTAATGAAGACAACAGGCAAAAAGCTTTCCAATGCATGCAAGGATGGAAAGATGAGCTGTTGCAGAGGCACCTAATTGAGGGGGTGCAAATGCCTGTGTTAAAAGGCGACCGCCTATGATGAAAGGCGAAGACACCAAAGAGAGTTGGTGTAGGTGGAGCTGTCAAACGCGATGATAAAAGACACAGAAGCTCCAGACATAGAAAATGAGATGGAAGATTGCGAGGAGTCTACCGCAACCTTCTCTTTCTATGTAATCAGTGGCAGTGATCTCACTCATAGTCCACATGGTGGTAGAGAATTGTTTAGAGCCACTTTGATGCATCCCAGCTGAAGGAGGATGCGACCACATATGAAAGGCGAAGACACCTTAGAGAAGGTGTGAGGGCTATGATTGGAGCCCCAGTTCAAATCGCCTTATGACAACAGGCGAAAACATCTTAGAGAGAAGGTGTGAGGGCCGTGATATGAGCTCAAGATCAGACCGCCTCATGACAACGAGTGGAGACACCTCAGACAGAAGGTGTGCGGGCCACAATATGAGCCCAAGTTCAGACCGCCGTATGACGACAAGCGAAGACACCTCAGACAGAAGGTGTGAAGGCCACAATATAAGCCCAAGTTCAGACCGCCCCATGACAACGGGCGAAGATACCTTAGAGAAGGTGTGAGGGCCATGAAAGGAGCCTAGTTCAGAACACCCCAAAGCCGATGTAATGGCTAGATATGAGTGGACAGGTGTATGGATAGCCAATGGAGTGGCTATGATGAGTATGGAGACAAATGCAGGATTGACTTTCATAATTAGTGCCCCTAGGCTAAAGATCAATGAGCTAGATAACATTTGCCTTGGATAATAAGTGGATGACTTGTGGAGCATTAAGACGTGACTGCTAGGAATGAGCAGAGGACATGCGCAGGTTTCGAGAACAAGTTGACTCTTGTCAAGGAGGTGAGCTCGGTAATGGCATTGTAATACTCAGAGTATGAAGAAAAATCTGGAGCCGGGCGTTGCACGCGCCGCCAACAGACCAGACGCCAACAGACCAGGCGTGTGGATGGCTGGATCGACAACTTTCCTCCTCCCATTTCATTTCTGAAACGGCGGTGTTGTCCACACCCCTCAAGATGGTTAATCAGTCATGAACTTGCCTCCAGTTAAAACAATACTTTTCAAGTATATGTTAATCAACCTTCTTGGAAACTGCAAAGTCATCCAGACATGGATCTCATAAGTTGCCGTAAAAGGCTCTTTGTTGCATTCCCGATGCTCTCCTTAATGAGTTCTTCTCAGCTTGTCAAATCAACTTATGCAAAGGAATGATTTGGCATTATCAATGATGTTCATCACCCATATTCATGCGGTGAAGTGCACCTTTGGGTTTCAAAACAGATGGTCCCACAATCAGTCTTGGTGGGTGTATCCTTCCAACACTTATTCAAATGCAACTATGCGATATCATCGTTTAAAAGTCATAGCCATGTTGGAGATGATAAACCAAGATGAAGATATGAAGATATCCTTTAAGTGCAGCGTTGCTCATCAATTGCTGCTGAAGTTCACTAAATCATGGACTGTCTTTGAACAACATTGCCCCCAATATGAGCTGAGTGTGTTCATTCATTGATTCATCATTTGATCATCTTTCTTTGCCCCCAGCTGATCTGAATACTGTTTGTTTTCCTTCTTAGGGTCCGCTGTATTGCCCCAGGTGGTCAACTTTTCGAGAAGTGTCGAGAAATGTTGATGTCATTTTTGTCAAGGATTTTTGCCAATTTGATCGATATTCTTCGGGTTTGGGCAATCTTTCTTGTTCTAGAATCAAATCTCATATTTCAACAATCATTTCTATTCAAGTCTAATTGTTGAAATGAAATAAGAGAGATGTTAGTTTTGAAAAGTATTTTTGGAAATCAAGCTTGTTTGGTCAAAGATCCAACACACGCTATTCAATGAAGTCCTTTGATTGTCTTGTATTTTGAAGACAGAAATAACCTGTTGTAAGATTAAAATGACTTTTTTCATGGTTCTTTGTGTCAATTTTAATCTTTGATCTTAGGTATATCTTTTGATGGTCTGCGATGAGGTGACCTTCTGTGAATTTCAAGAAAAACAAAAGGCTGAGTCAACACTTGAGGATTCATCAAGAAAGATTGTTTTCTTTTTTAGCACCAATTTTATCAGCATGCATAATAACAAGTAGCTTAATCCATGAAGCCACGACTCTGATGGAAAAGCTCTTCAAGTTTTGAGAGCGTCATTTATCGGTTCAAATTGCTTACTTGATCAAAAAGGGCTTTTAAAAGCATGTAATGCAGGCTATGGTTAATGGCTTATGAAAGAAGGGAATTCACAGGCTCAAAAGGTGTTTGAGGGTTTCAAAGACCTAGGATCAACATCAACTATTCATCAACTCTCTTTCTCTTATTGTCATTGTAGAGAAAGTGACATATAACCTTGTTAATTTCAAATATCAGAATTCTTTTAACATAGGTTATAATGCAAATCCAACTTTTCTTTGATGAATAATCAATCTAATCTTTTTGAAGACACTAAAGGCTTTATCATAGACACACCAAAAGATATGAAGCTCAATTTTTTTACCTTTTGGCATTTGTTGTGTCTTTCTTCAATTGAAACCTCTTTTTCCAATTTTTTTTTTTTTTTTGCTTTTACATAGCCTTCCTTAAAGTTTTCTTGGATGGCCCTAGTTTATGACTTTTCTTCTTCTAGCCCTTTCTCAATCATTGGACTTTTATTCTAAGCCTTTCTTTTATCCATTAATTTTATCAGTGCCTTCAAAATATCTCTCATTTGCCCCTAGTGTGGGGTGTGATCCTAGTCAGGGTTTCTTTTAGAAAGAAAATATTTTTTCAGGCTCAAAATGGGCTGCAAGGGATAATATTTCAAGAAATGTGAAAAGGATAACAAAGATGGCCTTTTCTCATTTCAAACAAGGTCGGTTAGAACCTATAAATTTTGACCTCATCCAGTGTAATGATTTGGACTTGTAAGAATTATGATTCATGAGTCCATAACTACCGAATCCACTACATGTCATTATGCATACTGCTAAAACTTAGCTATATAATATGTGGTTCAGTTTCAGGAGGTATGAGTTGAAAATTGTTTGGTCACCTCATGTCATTTTCAAGAATCAAGTCATTTCTGCAATCAAAATACTTTTAATCTTCAGGATTAATTAATCTTAATCGTATGTTTGAGCTTGATCAAAATATTTTGTCAAAATACCCTTTGAAAGAAGCATCGCTTGATTTCAAAACAACAAGAAGACAAAGAGAAGACATGTTTCATTCAAGGATGAGATGTGACCCCAAAACAAAATGCAGAAGGGCAAAAATCCATAACAAAATGATTGACAGTTTAACCTCTTCTTAGATCAACTCCTCTGGCAATATTTGTGTCTTGCCAAGCAATTGCGATCACTTGTCATTCTGAGGATATTCTGGTGAAAAAAATGACCGATGACATCATCTTTCACAAACTAAGCTCGATTCTTGAATCTCTTGCATCTGTTCAACCAAAATGGCCGAGGACCCCACTATGACAACACATCTCTTGTCTGGATTGAACCACCTAGAAAACGGTGGTTGCATGGGATTTGTCGGAGTCAGGCAAAATTCTAGAATCTGGCCGATGCTGGTCGACAAACTTAAGTGGCAGAGGGATGTCAATCTTGGCAAAGACATTCGAGCAATTGATGCTACAGTAAGACCTGGCTAAACCACATGAATAAGGTTTTCCACCTTCAGAGTCATCTCCTGATTCACCTCTCTTCGCAATTCTGGAATCCACGGTAGAGCCTTCAATCTTTCCCCTCTTCATTGCCTGTTCAATTCTTTCGACGATCTTCACAACATCCTATGTTGCTGAACTGGAATTGAGCTCATAGTGGGGGTGATTTCAAAGAAGGCCAATGCACCAGATTCTCATTGGTTGATGACTGAAGGCATTGTTGTCGTTGTTCATGACTGAAAAAGAGAGGTGCAGCTTCGATGGGACGTGGACAAGCAGTGTTCCCACAAAAGACTGTACAGACATTCCCTTTCCATTTGATGCTCAACATTTGTTTAGACAGATCTGAGTCTAGCTACTTCACCTTTAATGCTCTCAACTTTCTTTTGACAATGAGCCTCTCTCTGACCCCTTTCTTCATTTTCCATCATCTTTGTTCAATCGGGTGTAGCAAAGCTCGGATGGGGAACCTACCTTTCGACCCGGTACATGCATGACAAATGTATGAACATGTAATCTATATGATGAACTGGCCCTTCGAGGGGTGACATATGGTCATAACTCTTGCATGAGGAAACAAAATTTTTTATTCTTGCTCAAACTCTACAATAGAAATTTCTTGAGTGTTGACCATTATATCTCCCGTAAGTCCTGAATTCAAGATGTTTCAACAAGGGCTTGCTCAGATGCAAAACAGAGCATACATCTTAAAGGCAGGTTCTAATCTTTTTAAGAGAGATAAAAGGTAGGTTTACTATTTGTTCTCTAAAAAGGGTCTCTCGTTGTTCCAGTGATCACCCTCTTGAAGGCAATATAGGGGCCCAGTAGGCAATGGGTTGGCACGTGTACCAATTATTACCAGTCTAAGCACTCAACGAAGAGTTGGGGTTTACACAAACTTAAACCTTGACTCAAGTCATAAGGTAAGCTGCTAGTCCCCCACCTAACCTGAAGCTTGTGTGTGTTTTTAAAAATTAAAACTTGTGATGCATGAGATAATTCTATACAATGCATGAATAAAACAAAAATAAAACAAGACAGAAAGCAAAAAAAATTTAAACATATCAAAAACACAAAGCTTAGTCCAATAAAGTTGAAAACAATACCTGTCCCCAGTGGAGTCGCCATTCTGTCGCACGTCAAAATCCGCGCGGCGGCTTGGCGATTATTTGTTATTTGCTCGTTTGCTTTGATTCATTCATTGGGAGTCGCCACCTAGTATTTAATTGAGGGTTACTAGGAAATCCGGATGTACTGGTCTTTGTCAGGTATTAGAGGGTAAAGGACTATTTGTGGCTAGAGAAGGTATTAGCACCCCTAGCACACCCTACCTGAGGTAAGCTGCTTTGCAATTTGATGTGATTTGAACATTTGAAATATTAATCAAATTCTAAGGTTTTAATAAATTAGTTATTAAATCCCAGAATATATGTAGAAACATGTTACATTTTCATGGAAAATATAACACGATTTTATTTGTCCTTAAGATATTTAACCATATTCAAATTAAACAATTAATTCTTTTTGTTTTTTTTATTTTATTTTTAACAATAAAAGAAAACATTCATAAAAAACAAAACACCCACTCCCACTACTTTTTTACTATACTCATTCTGTTACATGTTTACAGAATAACATAAGATAAAAAAAAACATTTCACAGAAAATTAAATACATGTTCAAACATGTAACAATTACAAAAAGGTCCCTAAAATGTCCAGGAACTGCACAGGAGGTCCTCAGGCACTGTGGAGCACTGGCGACACGTGGTTTCACACGCGCCGCGAAGTCCGAGCAGCAGCGAAGATCCATAATGGCTTCCTCCCTTCTTCCTTTCTTTGTCGGCGGTGAGCACCACCATTACCTGCAAAACAACCAAAAACGCAGCAAGTCTGTTGTAGCTTTTCTTTCTTTGTTTTCAGTCCGGCTTCTCTTCCTTCAGATCTGCCAAATCTGGAGCCAGGCGTTGCACGCGCCGCCAACAGACCAGGCGCCAACAGACCAGGCGTATGGATGGCTGGATCGGCAACTTTCCTCCTCCCATTTCATTTCTTAAACGGCGGTGTTGTCCACCGCTGCCATGGTTGTGAGATCGGCGCCCACCCAAGCTTCGGTTTTCTGCCCCTTCTTCACTGTTCTTCGGCCTCCCTTCTCATTTCCTCCTCGTCTCTGTAATGAGCTGCTGGAGAAGGGATGCTGC
>Ga0307517_10011890_pt1 | contig 12017 bp, 6 predicted proteins | sample 23_EM_MG_FD_194515 | JGI IMG/M metagenome (GOLD analysis project Ga0307517, IMG submission 194515) | Populus trichocarpa ectomycorrhiza microbial communities from riparian zone in the Pacific Northwest, United States - 23_EM | ecosystem: Host-associated > Plants > Roots > Unclassified | place... | reverse complement strand
TTATGGGCATCAATATAGGTTCGTCCCCTCTGCCCCTTTGGAATTCTTTAAGTATAGGCATTGATATGAATTTGTTCCCACAAGTCTCTTAAAATATTTCCCAAGTATGACTCACTATTCTCAGATTTCCCTTAGCTTTTTAAAATATTTTCGAAGTATATGCTTACCTTCCATGAGTTCCCTTCAACCTCAAGAATATTTTCTAAGTAGTAGACTCACCCTTTTTGGATTTCCCCCAACCATAGAAAATTTTCAAAGTACAAAGGGTTACCCTTCTTAGGTTCCCTTTAGGCTCTTAGAAACTTTTCAAAGTATAGGCTAACCCTCTTTGGGTTTCTCTTCACCACTTAAAATTTTTTTCTAAGTATAGGCTCCTCCATGAGTTTCTTCACTTATTAGAAAACTTTTCTTAGTATGGGTTTCTTCATGGTTCTCTTCTACATGTTTAGAAATTCTTTTTTAATTATGGTGTATGTCCCTACATATGGGCTCTCTAGTATATTATCTAGGGTTTCCACCTCTTTCCTCACACGAAATAAATTCGATAAACTCGTCGTATCAAACATTTTTACAAAGGCTTTAATTATAAAATATCACAAAGACTTGAGGGGCTATTGATAAACACAAATTTAACGGGACTAAAAAAACCCCATAAAGACAAAAAAATCCAGGGTCTCAGGAAACATGCCCGAGCCCAACCCATATGGTCTCAATCTAGAGGAAAAGCCCAACTCTCATGGACTCAACCTAGGGAAAAAGGTCAACCTATATAGGCTCAACTGTAGATTTTAGATCCTACTCTCCCTAAACCCTTAGGTGTATAAAAGTCTTCTAAAAGCCTACCATATTTCTATCGACATTAATGTTGTATAAGAGATAGTGTATACAAGTCATTTAAGGACCCATCATATTTCCATCAACAATAATGTTTGTGTAAGGATATTTATCCCTTATTAATACATATGTCATGAATATTTTTTTTCATTAATGCTATTAGGGTAAAATTACATTCTAACTCCTTAACTCCATAAAAAGAAAAGACTCATGGGTTATATGATACCCCATGAATCCTTCAAGCTCCAGGTTCTCAATCTTCATTATCTACTGCATATTTATTTTCAGAGTCTTTCTCTAAAATATCATTCTATTTTCTCTAAAAAAGATATTTAAACATTAGAGAGTCTCTAAATTCATCAAAGAGGATCTTTTGCGGATATCAGGCACTAGTCATTTTTGCTAAAAATAATGAATCAGATTACTAGAACCAAGAAATTAACTGATTATTTGAACATAAACCTTCCCTCCAAGTTATTTGAATTTTTTTGAGACATCAATAACTAAAGGACTCTAACCTAAACAAAACTAAGGATTAATTTTAAAGGTACTCCATATTTTTTAGGTTGTATTACTCTTAATGTTATATCATATGTTGTTTTATATAACCTTCTATCCATTCTCCATACAAAACATTAAAATTTTAAACACTTGTATGGAAACTTCAGAATTAAAATATTATTAAATTTAGAATTTAAAACGAGTGAAACAAAAAATTGAATTTGCAAAACTTCGATTTTAAATTTTGAGGGATTTAATTTTTTTTTAATTTAAAATAGGATTCAACGTTTCTAAATTTTTAGTTTAAATTGCATTTCTCTTTTTTATCATTTTTTTTTATTTTTAAACAGTAAATTTGATTAATGTTTTTTTTATTTTTGGAGTTTGTCACGTAGGTGTTCAATGTATTTATTATATTAATGTATATGGATGGAGAGATGATAAAAGGGTAGCATTGAAAATGTTAAATAACATTAGAGGTAAAATTGGTGGATGCGATTGTTAAGGTAGACATTGATAACGACGTCCCTATAGATAAAATGTATTTTTTTATAGTAATTTTTTTTATAAAAAAACTCTATTAACTTATATAAAATAAACTGAAACTGAAATCTTCATTAATTGTTTTAGTCTAAATACTCTAGGTAAAAGGAAAAAAAAGGTAAGACAAGCAAACTTAACGTAATGGTCGTGAAGTTTTTAATGAAACAACATTTGAGTTTTAGCAACTATAATACTTTCCTCACTTGTAATGTAACCTAGGAAGCAAACATCTCATTGTATTTTTATGTGGGAATAACAAAAAAAAAAAAAAAAAAAATTGTCCTTGAAACCTTGTGGTATATATTTCATTTAAGTTCTTGTACGGAATAACACTAAAGTTTGAAAATGTCACGTTTAACCCCTCACTAACCAATAATTAAATTCATGTTTTATTTATTGAATTCGAGATTTTATAAACAATTTTCAGCCATTAAGACATTAGCTTCCCTAAATACATGATCCTCCTATATTCAAGTTTTATTTGGATGTTCGTTGGGGTTTTCTATGCATAGATTTCACTCACAAATGAAAAATGTATGGCTCTCCACCGTAGAATTTAAAGCTAGCAGATTTAAATATTTCGTCACAGAATATATTTAATAACACTCGAATAGAGAATTGGAACAAAGATGGAGCAGTAGTTAATGTGTCATAAGAATTTCTGGTGAACAAATTCAATTGGAGAGGGGGTCCCAAATTCTCATAACACGTACAACCATGTGAATGCTCAGCCACAAAAAAAAGGCATAGCACCTCAAGCCACTTCTCAAGAAATTTCATCTTCTTCCTAGCTCATATGGACGCACCAGCTTGACGATCCAGCCAAGCAGATGAAATTTCTTTTTCGTTAATCAAAACTACTGTGAAATCATGATGATACAAACGAATTTATTAATGCACAGACAAGAGATTCAGATTGATGGGAAAGATATAATAGTATTACTACTTGAGTGGAATGAAAAAGGTGAGACTTGTGGGTTTTCAAGTCCCATAGAAGTTCTTTCATAGGTTCATATAACAGCACATTGTCACATATATGCATGATGGTTTAGATAAACAAAGAAGTAAAGCGAAAATTTAAGGCTTCTCAGCTCCCACTTTTGTTTCCTTTTTCCTTTATTTATTTGTTTTTTGTTCTTCAGATTCTTTTAAAATGGTGGGGGCAGGAAGGAACCCTAAGACATGATGTGATCTCTCCCAAGTCTCTATAGAAGATTTAAGTTATATGTCCTTGAAGAACAAAGTGTAGATATTAATATGTAGGCAATCAAAGTGCAAGGAGAGCACTTCCAGTGTAGCTAGGACCATGCCTAATGTTGCTTGTCCCTTGGATCAAATAACATCATTTCTTCTTCTTCTTTTCGTCTTTGTAATCACTCCTTTAATGAATTGTTATTCACACTCGAAGATTATCAAATGAACCAAATTAACCTCTTTTGTGAATTTGGTACAATGGGATTATTTATTTATTTCATTTTAATAGGTATTTTACATAAGTGAAGGTTGATCAGAAGCAGATTGGAATGTCTATTTCGGGACATGATTTTCTTTTACACATGTCAGTCCAATCTATGCTAAATTTGACAGATTTTCATAATAGAAAGGTATATTATTGAAAATTAAATAGAAGTTAAAGATTGTAATTGCTTGATTTTTAAGTTAATTAAGGGTTGATAATATTGTATACATGAAATTACTAGATTCACTCTTGATTACAAAGAAAAAAAAAACAGAGCGAACATTTGCCGCACAACGAAAAGGAGCCCTTTAGCTTTGATTTTAGCTACTAAATTATAAATTTCATACTGCATCTATTCAGAGTTCAGACTCTTATATATATATACATATTCAAAAATAGATCTTGAAAGCAACAATCCACTAGAGAAAAGAATCCTAGGAGAGAGATGTAATTTTTGATTTATGCAAATAAAAATTACTAGCTCTTCTCTTCACTTTTCGTGCCCTCATTCAAATGGTAATGAATACTCATTTAGTTTGAAGTGCTAGTTAAAGTTTATCACTACTTGCTCATTTTTTTTTAATATATTGTATATCTAATTCGATTAACTCTTCTAGATCTATACAGGTATACAGTTCTCTATTTCGTGTCGAATGTGAGAAGAATTTAATTATTTACGTGCATCATTCTTTCATAGAAAAATCATATTCTCGAAGCAATTTCGTAGAGTATAATTTCATGATCATGTGAGAAGAGCATGACGTCAAGAGAAGGGGAAGTGAATTGAACAAAAGATTAGAAAAATGGAATTGCTTATTGATGAATTCAAAGAGGGACCGTCACGGTGGCTTGCTTAATTTGTTTCGAAACCACCTACAGCGGCGGCGCCTACGATTTTGTTCCACAGTGAGATTTCCCATGCAAAGATTACACCGACAAAACCTGTTGTGGATTCACCAATTCGAAGCATAGAAGATTCAGAAATTTAATGATGCCATGTCATTATTAATTCGAGTTTAAATCATAAAAAACTTTCGCTTACTTCTATGTCTCGAATTTCGATCTTTTTTTTCTGAGGTGGGATTCTTTCAGGAACTTAATTATTAGGTTCATTGTTTAATTTTCCAGGCTTTCGTAATTCTATATATATACAGAATTCTTGGAAAAAATGTCACATTTTGTGGAGTGTAAATGCATGCGTAGACGACTAACAACAAATGGAATAAAAGTCAATTTTACAAATAAAAACTTTGAATTAAGAAAACGTAGAAATCTCTAGAAGTAAAGTATTATAAAATCAATGTTCTTCGAAACCTAAAATATTATTTATTTTAAAATCAATGACAAGATCACTATTGATTTATGGATAATTGGAAGCTCCTTGTAGCTAGTAGTAGCCGGAATCGTGGAAACCAACAATGAACGTAGCCTTTGTTTATACTTTCTTTCTTTCTTTAATTTTATTTGTGTTTTCTTTTCCTTTCTTTTCATCTTCCTAAAGCTATCTGGCATCTAGCATTTTCAAGAAAAAACAAAAAACAAAATGATCTCTCCCCCATTTAATGGTCCTTCACACGGAGAAGAACCCAGTTCACATTACTAGTACTATCAAAGGTTCACCATTAAAAGAATTTTAATCATTTCCATGGAAGGCCCTCTAAAAATAAAAGATCCACTTGGTGGCTTTCCCTCGACTTTTGGAACTTGGATTCCTTGTTCTCTTTTCAAAATGAAGTTGGTCACAAAAACTACACAAATTCGGAATTAGCTTAATGATTCCCCCCCCCCCCCCTATTATAGGTTAAACAAATGAATCCAATAGATCGAATAAAGCGTCGCCATGGGGTGCAATGATATTTGAAGCACATACATTGTGTTTGGAGCTTGACGATGGTGAAAGCTGGGAAGCATCGAGGGCAACGGTGCTGCTATTCAGCAGCATTGCTTCCATAGATACGAGTATCATTGATTTGAACCATGCAATATTTTTGGTGGGCCATTTCTTCCACTGGACATAGATCGGAGATTAAGGTGGACAAGGCAATCTCAACCACCAAATTTGACGTGCTGGTTGGTGGTCAAAGATTGATGTGATTAAAATTAAATGGGAGACTAAATAATAGCAATCGGCCGGTGAACATGGTACGTAGTACATCTACAGAAATAACAGCAATCGATGGATATGCTACAAGCTTGAAATTCGAGATTGACCCCACAAAATTCAATCGGCCGGATCATCTAGGTTATTCATAATATCTTCATTCTTCTGCCACGTTTCAGACCATTAACTGAAAAGATGGAAATTAGTATATTAAAGATAATTGATGGGCCAGCTTAGAAGAGAAAATTAATGAAAAATCGGAAAAATAAAATTAGTTTAGCTCAAGGCATGCCAACAATCTAGGCTTGGTATTATGGTCAATGACTTTGGAAATAAATGTCAAACTTTGCACAGTCGATGACTTGCACGCTGCAATGTTGTACTTCTTTACATACTTAACGTGCATGGGAAAAGTTTGAGGTTTTTTTTTTGGGTACTGACTGAGTAAAGTTTGGCGATTTGGCAAAGTTGTTTTCGGGATTAAGCAAGCCGAGGAGAAAATTACAGAGATGACGGTTTTTTGAATAAAGGTAGCAATAAGAGACATTGGATTAGGAGTGGTGTCAGATGCCTGGCTTTATTGTTACATAATCATGTGAGCCATGTTTGAAAAGTCCCTGGCATATCTGGCAATTTGGCATATCAATATTATGCATATAGAGTTCATAAATAATTGGGTTTGATATTTACACCATTTATTCACAAAGAACAAGTCATGTTACTGTTGTTAAAATATAGTTTATATATTGGTAGTTAAAGAGAACTTTATCCAACAATGAAGATGTAAAAGGTTTTGTTGTATATTATAATGTGAGGAACATCAAATCAATAGATTTAGATGTTAGAGGAAAACTTGACACTCGGTATTATGTAATATAAATAAATTTTATTATTATTTAATTATGATTGTACAAATAATTTGAATAAAGAATTGTCTTTTAAACTCCACAAACATGTTGATTTGGAAAGGTGTGCCTTTAAACTCTATAGATATATTGGTCTGAAGAGGTGTACCTCTAAATTCTACAGACATATTGGTATGAAAGGATGCTATTTTATTTATAAATATCAGCTTAATATTGATAGAAATTAATTAGAAACAATCTTCTTTCTCTAATTTTCTCTACAAACTCTTTGTTTACGTTTATTAGAAACAAAACAAAACTTCTTAATAAACTTATAGAAGTTGTTGTCTGTAAGTTTATGGCTTTGTTGTATTCTAAAGGTATATTGCTTTAAAGATAGTGATCTTCTCGCCTTAAAGCCTATTTGTTATACTCACTGGCATTACAATTTTAAAGTATTAATTTGCAATAGAGTCCAAGACTATGGTGAATCAAGAGCTTGTGAAGCTGAATCGTTTTGATGGTATAAATTTTATACGTTGGAAAGACAAAATGATGTTTCTATTGACTACTTTAAAGATCTCTTACATACTTGATCCAAATCTACTTGAAATTCCTGCATCTACATCCGAAGATAATGATCAGTTGAAGGCAAAACGTAAGAAATAAGATGAAGATGAATTGTTGTGCAGAGGCCATGTCCTTAATAATCTATCAGATCATCTATATGATCTTTTCAAATCCAAAAGGGGAAGAAAATTAAAATTTTAAAAAGTGATAAAGGTGACAAGTATTTTTCCATGGGATTTTCTTCATTTTGTGAAGAAAATGGAATCATACACCAAACTAATGCACCATATACACCCTAATAAAATGAAAGAATATAACACTTGTTGATATGCTTCACTCTATGTTAGTGAATGCCAAATTACCTAATAGTTTGTGGGGGGGAGTTTTACTCACTGCTTGTCATATACATAATAAATTCCTTCTAGAAAATTAAAAGTTTCTCCATATAAATTATGAAAGAAAAGAAAACCATACTTAAAAATTATCTTAGAGTTTGGGGCTGCCTTGCCTTTCATAGAGTTCTAGATTCTAAAATGATAAAATTAGAACCTAGAGCTTTAAAGGGAAATTTTATTGGCTATGCTGAAAATTCAAAAACATATAGAGTATTGAATTCAAGTTATAATGTAATTGTGGAACCTAGAGATGTTGAGGTTATTGAAATAAATTTAAAACTGATTCCAATTCAATTAGTGAACCAATCAATAATTTTGAAATTAAAATAGAGTCAACAAATAATGCAGGTTTTGATCTAAGTTATAGAAATAAAAAAAATCAAATTGATCATTCAACTGAACTTAGAAGAAGCCAACGTGATAGAAAAGAAAAGAATTTACATCTAGATTCTGTATCTTCACAATCTATTGTTTTCTTAATTGATGGCAATAGGACTGATGTACTTAATAAGATACCAATCTTATTAATAGTTGAAGATGACCTTCAAACATACAAAGAGACAATGATGTCTCGAGATGTTGCTTTTTAGAAAGAGGCAGTTAATGATGAGATTGACTCATTCTTATATAATAATACTTAGACTATTGTTGATTTGCCTCTAAGTTCCAAGGTAATTAGATGTAAATCAGTTTTCAAAAGAAAATATAATAGTGATGGATCAATTTAAACTTTTAAAGTAAGATTAGTAGCCAAAGGCTTTAAACAAAAGGAAGGAATATACTATTTTGATACATATGCTCGGGTGGCTTGTATAAAATCTATAAGAATACTTTTGGCTTTATCATGAATCTATAATTTATATGTACATCGAATGAATGTTAAGATAAATTTTCTCAATGGTGAATCAGATGAGGAGATCTATATGGAACAACTAGAGAATTTTGCTCTATCAGGAAATGAGCATAAAATCTGTAAATTAATTAAATTTCTATATGGATTGAAACAAACACCTAAGCAATGGAATAAGAAATTTTATTATGTAATTTTAGAATATGGTTTTAAACATAATATTGTTGCTAAATGTATTTATTCTAAATTGATAAATGATTTTGGTGTGATAATATATCTTTATGTGGATGACATGCTCATTATTAGTTCTAACATAAATGTGTTAATGATATGAAAAAATATCTAACCTAAAAATTCAAAATGAAGGACTTTAATGAGGTAGATAGAATTTTGGGTATCAAAGTAAGAAAATATAGTGAGGGTTTTGCTAGAAAATACCAAGAATATATATCAGTTTATGTTCTTTTATCAAGGAATTCCAATGTGTGTTTCTAATCAATTAAAGAATTATCTAATGAATGTAAGTTTATTAATCTCGGGTTGTTATATTATCTTTTACATTTAACATATTCAAGTTACTTGATTACTCGACAAGTTTTAAGTTGTTTTTTTGCATATTAAAAGACTTTAAAAATCTTAAAACATTGTTACAAGTGTAGAGTATTAAAAATTGTGTCTAGAGTTTAGATCGTTAACATCAAATTTAAAATCTAACTTTGAAATTAAAATTCTCTTAGTTAAAGCAGACATAAAAAATAAAAATAAAAAAAAAACAGTATACTCTTATTCATTATATTCTGGTAAATATATACATTACACAACCTTTAGGGTTTTATCTTTCTATATCTGTAAAAACTTAAGTATCAGAAGATCCCTTATTTATCAGCCTTATAAATAGTTTAATCTAATGAAGTTTTCTAAGCCTTTTTAACTGATACAACATATTCAAATCAAAATGGAAATTATAGGGAGGTTTGGGCCTTTTTGCACATTGAAGAAGGAGGTGCCATGCATTTAGTCATGCTTATGCACATTATCTTTATAAGATTAATTTGATTTTCTTGATTTCTTGAGTAAGAGGTATGGTGCTTCAAGTTCAAAAACCATGTGGGTCGCCGAACTAGCCTATTTTTTAACGTGGGATGCTTGTAAAGCAATGTTTACCTTGCAAGTTATAAGTTATAATATTTATTTGGATATTTCTTATACATGTTTAACAACACATTTAAAAGAGGATACTTCAAAAACTTAAGCAATTGTTTTTAGTCAAAATGAAAAAAAAAGTTCATTCTTTTTCTTAGTTGTTTCTTTTTCATTTTTCTTAGATCTATTAGAGGCATTGGTGGTTGTATTTTGGATGCTCAATTACTCATCAAAGCTTATTCGTTAAATTCCTAACAATTTGAATAAAATCTCAATTCTCAAATTAAAAACTCTCAATTTCAACTATCTTTCCACTTGGAGACAAACAAAAAAAATATACAACAAATGTTACTAATTAAAATCGATGGGCATATATGTTTTAATTAAATTATATGTGTAAATTAGAACAATTTATGGTGATAATACAAACTCTTTATCCTACAAATTACCAACTATAAAGTTATCCCTAGGTAAGTCTTATGGCCTACTTTAATTAAGTTCTTATTAAAGAACCATCAAAGACATGTTTTAATTAAATGTTTTAACCTCCAGACTTACATATACACCATTATCAGAGAAATATCAAAACACAACTTCAAAAACCATCAAAGTAGTAGAAAATCAATCATCCCCATCCTCTAAATCTTTGGCCTTGCCATAACAGCACTATATGTTGCATATTTTAACTCACCTTCGAAAAATATAACACCAGAAAAAAAAAAAAACAAACACCCCATTTTACGAAAACCCCAACTTTTCTCCAAAAAACTCATTCTACCTTATAGTTACACATATCTCCCTCATCAGTTGGCCCTCCTACCATTATACTTGCCTCACCACATAGAGCCTTCACCACTACTAATGTCATTCTCCTTACTGTTGAACTAGAAAACAATAAGATGGAGATAGAGTGTGAGTTTTACTTTAAACGTTTCCCATCTTAGCTACAATATGAAGAGATGAAAAAGGAATTTCCAAAAAGCTTGGAGTTGTGTTGAGGCTATTTGTTTCAAAACAAAAGACCAAGTTTGGTAAACAGTACAAAATTGAAAAATACATTTTCTAGCAGATGAATAAGCTATGTTTTGGGAAGATAAAGATGAAAGCTAATGTGACTCATTTTCAAAAGAAGGAACCTATTAAAGTCCTTAAAGCTCAAATTGCAAAGACCATCAATACTCATCATCCTGGACTCAAAGATAGGCGGACATATGCCTCTGTTAAATATAGTAAAAAATCTTGTATAATGGTATTCTCAACCAAGGAACATGATACTGATTGGTTAAAACAATTCTTGATAGGGACTATTTCATATGGAGTTGATTATGCTAGCCTTAAGAATAAACTTCTTAAGTCAGCATCCAATTGCATTGATTTTAGGTTGTTAGGTGCCAATAAAGGTGTGTTAACTTTACAATCTCAAGAAGCTACGAGTCACAAATTGGAGAATGGTAGAACTCTATGGAGTTGCTTCTTTGATGAACTTTGACAATGAAAACCCACTGACAAAGACACTGATATGTTTAAATGGGTTAAGATATAGGGGTTACTAATGATGGCATGAAACATGAATTGTATCTCCTCCATCTTGGAGGTTCATGGAAAGATAATCGGTTATGATATGACGAGTATAACTAAGGGTTTTTTGGAGGCTGTTTGTGTCCTCATAACCACTGAACAACATGATGCTTTGAATGAAAATGTTTCACTCAAAATTGATGATGAAATAATGAAGATTAAAGTATCAGATATTTAACTCTAGTGTTTCCAAAACCTTGCTTCAACCAATCATTCCATAAAAGTGATTCCTGAGTCTGACTCAAATTCAGACTCGGATGAAAATGACAACATCAAGCAATTTGGCCCTAAATCAACCAAAATTCATGCATTTACAAAACACTATCTTGATGATATTAGCATTATCATTAAGCTTTGGTTTGACAGATTGGAGGTGACAGGTGGTTTTGATCCCAAGGCTGATACCATTATGACAGTGTACCATAAATAACTGTTTCCTGAAATCTTAGAGTTTCAAAATATTAATAGTAGCCACCTTTTGGTGATGACTAAACATATCTCTACAGAACACATGATGGGTTATAAAGAGAACATGGGCATGTTAGGCTGTGATAACAATAGGTAAGATGGTTGGGCTATAGACAAAAATTAGAATATAAGCCTGATGAGTTGTGATATCATCATGCAAAATGTATGGGTCATAGATAAGGATATACATTCTACTTTTTCTATGCAATTGAGAACTGGGAAAAGATTACTCTCAAAAGGATATGGATTTGTAAAACCAGAGCATAATTTATACTTAGTGGACTTTTTTATATATACATACGTGTGGTGAATCCGCGACTCTAGGCAAGCTCAACTTGGAAATTTATTGACGACGCTAAGGCTACTATATCAATGAGACCTAAATTAGGAATCACATGTCATGATAATGATGTTGCAATGATAGCTGAATTTCATAAAGATATCAAATGAGAAAGGGAGAACTAGGAGAGGTACACTCAGTAAGTTAGAGATTATTTGATCAGGTATTAATCTGTTCCTATGAAATATCATGGAATGTATACGGTCTGGGTTCCTTATCTAATAGGAGATTTATGAAAGAGGTTATTAGAGATTATGGTATTTTTTTTTGTCTTCTTGTTGAAAAAAAGGTAGTCAATTGCTCTTCTGCTTTACTTAACTTCTTATGGCCTGGGCATTGTGTTAGATAGGTTTTAATTGATGCTATGGGTAAGTCTGGAGGTATGATTTT
>Ga0307517_10011889_pt1 | contig 12017 bp, 6 predicted proteins | sample 23_EM_MG_FD_194515 | JGI IMG/M metagenome (GOLD analysis project Ga0307517, IMG submission 194515) | Populus trichocarpa ectomycorrhiza microbial communities from riparian zone in the Pacific Northwest, United States - 23_EM | ecosystem: Host-associated > Plants > Roots > Unclassified | place... | reverse complement strand
GGCAAGCGGCGGCTGGTCGGCCATTGGGTGCTACTGTCGAGGTTCGACTCCAACGGCATGGGGCCTCGGGTTGAGGAACAGTGTCAAAACGACACTGTTCAAATTCTTTTTTTTTCTTTTTTTTTTATTATTATTATTATATATTTTTTTTTTATTTGTGGGGACCCAAAAATGGGTTACAACATTATCCATGGTAATTTACTGAGTAATGGTTCACTAATCCAGATTTCTGTGAATAATTTTTTTTTTAATTTTTAGTAGAGTATCCCCTGCATCTTTGCCTTCTCAAGTTATCGACAATGTCTATTAAGTTCACAACTCAATCATCATCAAAAGTCCAATCATCCAGGAGTTTTATCAATAGATTATTCTTTCTTGATAGTTAATATGACTTAAAATTCACAAACAATAAGAGTTTATATAAAACAAAAAAGTTATACATACCATGCGAAACATACATATGTCTTTCATACAATACTACTTCTGTATATTGATTAAAGTCGTTAACATGTATTTTACATATAAAAGTGTGAGTCATCCAATACAACAAAAGAAAAATTTATTTTTCTACATACATAAGACTATGGTCTAGTGCATGTACAACACCTACTTAAATGGGAAAAAAAAAACATAGTTATGAAAGACTACCCTTGTCAAGATTGTAAAGTACTTTAAGCAAAAAAAATAACAATCAACCTTAAGAATAAATATTTCAAAAAGTTTTTCTTTTAAAAATCCTATCCATTTGATACTCTTACTTGTTCTTTATTCAAGATTAATTCTATATCTTTTATTCTATCACAGACAATATGATCTTTCTATTAAAAATTTTGTTGTCCATCTTTCTTGGAATACCCCTAATCCAGTGTCTAAATTGAACATCCATAATTAATTTCCAATTATTCTTTCTTCCTAAATAACCATTAATGTGGTTGTCCTAACTAGACACCTAAAATATATTTCTAGTTATTCTTCCATCCTGAATAACCCTTATTCTTCCATCCTGAATAACCCTTATTCTGGTTGTCCCAACTAGACACTCAAAATATGTTTCTGGTTATTTGTCCATCCTGAATAACCTATAATTCGGTTGTTCCAAATGGACACCTATAATTTCTACTAACTGACCTATTAACCTTTCAATCAACACTCTTCTCGGATTCTATCATACTCAGTAAATCCTTTAAATGTCATCTCATCTGGAAATTCAAACTTATTGCTCATTGTTTTGGCTTTCTATTTGAAAATCACATCCTTCTAACATTCGCATTTACAAATCATTGTTTATCTTATATCTCATATAGATATCCAACACTCAAGCATTTTTATTCTAGTGTCAACCAATCCAATTATTTTTCTCAAGTTTTAACTATTAATACATACATCTCACATTTATATTTGATAATGTAATAACTTTAATTTGTAATAATAAAACTCGGAAAGGTGTTCACTGCCTACCTATTGATACACATATGTAGGACTTGCGTGACTCATTAATGCAGATGGCACCTGCATAACCAATAAAATCCATTTCTAATGGTCTGCAGGAGTCTGGGTAAGAGAACTAGTTGGGCAAGAAAAAGACGTATCACCCCCTGTGTATCCTACCTATGATAAACTGCTTTGTTGTTTGTTCTAAATCATGTTTCTATTCGTTAGTCTATCTAAGATTTGAGAATAATCCTTCTTAGTAAGGAGATCCTTATCTCATCAAGTTAAATCCTAGCCATTCTAAAGCCCAAAAACATTTGTCTAAGGTTTAAGAAAAGTTATTCTCAATAAAAAGATTCTTATCTTATCTTGTTAAAACTTAGTCATTCTAAAGCCCAGAAAAGTTTGCTAAGGTTTAAGAAAAGTCATCATCGGTGAGAAGATTCTTATCTTATCATGTTAAAACCTAACTATCTTGAAGGCTAAGAAATTTAAAAAAAAAAAAAAGGTTTTTATTTGAATTTTTTGTCAAATCCTAATGGATAATTGCAAACTTGTTGTGATACCCATTATCTAAATATTTTTTGAATTATTCAAAGTATTATGAAATGCTGCTTTTATTTTTTCATATAAAACATGCATGAAAATCTTATAATTTGGTTGTATGCACACCAAATAAAAAATATTTTTTTGTATTGTTGATATGAGGAATTTTTTTAGAAAGTTTTTGAATTTTTGAAGAAAAATCTGGTATTTTTAATATTGAGTTTGTATTTTACAATATCAGTTTCTATAAGTCCGCAACCCTAATATTAAGTGAAATCCTTAAAAAGAAACATATTATTGTGTTTTTGAAATACAGGATTTGTTTAGTTTTTGAATTTTTTTTTAGATTGTTTTAGGAAAATCAAGTATTTTTAATATAGAGCTCGTATCTTACAGTATAAGTGTACGGTCTAATATTAGGTAAAACTAAAAAAACAATTAAGGGGATTTAGCTAAACATTAAAATAAAGACAAACAAAAACTAAAGAAAAGGCACTAGAGTGTGTTTTGCAAACACTCTCTTAGCCTAAAGGCTGAGCTTATTAGGTTTGAGGCCCAAACTCAGCCTAGTATGGTTGGGCCGGCTGAAAGAGGACTTGACAGCTGCTTCTTCTTTAAAAAAAAATAGGTGGACTCAGCCTAGCTAGCCATATGGGCTAGGCTCGATCCATCCCACATAACGTGGTCACTAGCACATCCTAGTGACTAAGTTGTGCAACAACTTAAAGAACATGAATTATAATTCATGTTTTGCATGCTTGTACAAGAGGGAGTAATTAAAATGAAGATGGGAGAAGAAAGCTTACCTAGCCCGGGGAGGTGTCTACTGCCATTGTTGGCCTACCACGAAGATAGTAAAGATGCTGGTAGAGTCCGTTGTTGCTCACGATGCTGGTCTGAGAGGAAGACTCATGCTCACAGCATGGAAGGCTCCAAGTCGTGATGGAAGTGATATCACACTATTGTGCTAGTGCTGCTAGAATTGGATCTTGTTGGAGCTGAAGCTACTGCTATAAGACATGTCGTCGTGACTGAATAGAGGAGGCATTTCTTGTTGTTGGTGCTAGAAGGCTAATAAAAAAGAAGTCATTAGTGGTGGCTGACGGTGGCCCTGTTGTTTGAAGCAAATATGGTAGTCTTATTTGTTGTCATGGTTTGTAACTTGGAACAAAAAGGATTGTTAATGGTTGGTGTATAATGTAGAGGCTTTTGTGGGTAATAGGGAAGTGATGGAAGCTGGTAGTGTTTTCGGTGCTTGGCTAAACAACTACCGTAAGAGGAGAAATGTTGAACACGGTGGAAGCATTTATTGTGACTATCACCCATGGTTGGTGCAACTAAAAAAAACTCTTATTGTTGTTCTCGATAGAATCAACAGTTGTTAGTTTGGTCATAATATTAAGGAGCTAAGGTAGAAGTTGTTGTCGGTTTGGAGAAGAAATGTTGGGCTAAAAAGATACAGATTGAAGAGAAGTCAATGATGTTGTGGTGTTGTTGCCATGATGAGGAGATAATAGCATGTAATAGAGGTTGTTGGAGTTGTGGAAGAGCTAGTGCAGGGGTGGTAGTGACTGCTGAGAGGGAAAGGGAGGTAGGTGCAAGTTTTTGGTTCCTAATGGCTAGGTTTTTTTTTTTTTTTTTGGAGGGGGGGGTTAGGGTTTTTTTGAGTGGGAGAGAGTGTGAGAATTTTTTGGTTTTTTATTTTTTTTTTCTTATTTTTTTTTCTCTAGCCTCCCCCTTTTTCCATTATGTAAGATAACCATCTACTTATAGGTGAAAATTTTTGTTTTTTTTTTTCCTAATTGTTTGGTCTAACAAGAAACCTAAATTCATTTTAGTCCTTTGTTTTCTTCCTTTTCATTTTGGTCCCTTTGTCCAAATACTTTTTTATTTTTCTTATTTTTTTGTATTTTAATTTTTTTTTAAAAGGCAACATCAACGTTGACTCAATAAAAATAATTAATTAGTGATTTTGAAATATGCGTGTTAATAGTTAAACGCGTTGAAAACTAGTTTTTGAATTATTTTGAGAAGACGTTGAAAATGATGTAAATATATCAAGAACATTGTTTTTTGTGTTTTGAAAATATTTAGAAAAACGAGGGGTTAAAAATTAGGTTATAACACCTCCCATATTAAAAATATTCACCTAATATGTAACAAAAGCACTTTTGTTATCCACAACTATGAAAGTCTGTAGATGGGAAAGCTTTAACAGTTTTCTTTACCAAAGAAATGTTTATTGAGAGGCTATGATTGTTTACGAGGATCACTAGTTTTAAAATGAAAAGTCAAAAAAATATTTATCATGCTTATAAATTACAATAAAAAATAAAGGAAGTGGGAAAATCTTTGTTACCTACACCTATAAACATTGTGATTACAGTGTTTTGTTTCTTATTTTATTTTATTTTATTTTATTGATTTTTTTAATTTTATTATTTAATATTGGATTAGTTAGAAATTAATTTGATATTTTTTTTTCTTTTAATCTCATCTTTTGATAGAATTACCACGGTGTCAAACAAATATTCTAATATTAGATTGATTATCAATTTGATAATCATTTATTTTTTTAATACTTAGTTAAATAAAAAATGATTTCGAGAAAAAACCAAGTTATTAAACTTTGTGGAGTCCATAACTTAGTTTGCGGGTTTAGTGAAGTAACCCGGGTTGCCCTGGTTCGCGGGTTTGGCGGGGTGCCATTTTGTTTTAATAGAACTCAATTTATCTATTTTTTATCATGTACTTAAAAAAGATATTTTCAGAAAAAAATATTATTGAACTTTATAAAGTTCATAGACATGTTTGCAGGTTTGATGAGTTAATTCGGTTCGCAAGTTTGGCTTGTTTAACTTCTTCTTTTTTTAAATTAATATTTTTTTATTTTATCCTTAAATGAGTTGATTGAGATTGATTTTCATAATTTATTTTGTTCACTTTCTATGAGGTTATTACAACTTTAAAAAAAGTCTCGGTATTGTGTTGGTTCTCTATTTTGAAATTGTTTATTTTTTATCATATAATTAAATAAAAAGATGATTAATAAAAAAAGTGATTAATCTCAGTAGAGTCCATGACTCGGTTCGTAGTTTTGGCTTATTGACATTGGTTACTCAATTCATAAGTTTACCCACAGAACCTAGTTTTTTTTGTTTTTTTTAAATTGATTTTTTTTAATTTTATCCTTTAATATTGGATTGACTTCCTGATTTGTTTTTTGTTTACTTTTTATATTGTTTTCACGGTCTCAAACAAACATTTATTTTAAGGTTGATGTTCGAGATTAAGAGCATCTATTTTTATCATAAAATTAAACAAAAATATAAAAAAAAAAGCTATTAAACCCAATAGAGTCCATGATCGAGGTTGCGGGATGATCGAAGTCGATCTAATATGTCGTTGTCTCAATATTTTTAAAACAAGTTGTCATCTTGAAGTTTTTTTAAGAGTTAAATCATGTTTTTACCAATCATTTAGGTTATTTTAAACCCAAAAAATCAACCAAATCACATTAGGTCAAGTTCGATGTGATTTAATTGGAAACTCAAGTTAAGAAAAGAGATGGATCAAGAGTTTTCGAGATTGATATGCTTGCCCGGGTTTAAGGACATTGCCAAAGAATCCCCGCGCTCTTCACATTTCTTTTTAAATTTCTAAAAAATTATATCACTCATGGTAGAGCATGAGTCAATGAACTAGTTAAAAAAAAAAACATGTTGGTCCAAGAACCGTTATGCAAAGTAAAATTAAAATTATAGTTGTTTAATACTCATGATTGGGTTTCACCTTGATCTCAAAATCAAGAGTACATTTTTAAGCTGGATTTATGTCAAAATGAGTTGTGAGTTTACCCAATCAAATTCAGTTCACTAAGCAAGCTAACGTGTGAATCATTCGACCAGGTCAAAATCAAAGTGAGATCTAATTTGACTTTATTAAAAGAATTTTGAAACAACATTGTTTTTGAACTATGGTTTTTTTAATTGACTCGGGTCAATGAACTAGTTAGAGTTGTTTAATACCCATGACTAGGCCGCACCTTCATCTCAAGATCAAGGATGCATTTTGAAGCTGGATTTATGTCGAAATGAGTTGTGAGTTGACCCAGTCAAATTCAGTTCACTAAGCGGGCTAACGTGTGAATCAATCGACCCGGTCAAAACCCGAGTGAGATCTAATTTGACTTTATTAAAAGAATTTTAAAACAACATTGTTTTTAAACGATAATGTTTTGAATTGACTCGGGTCAAACCAGCTCTTGGACCGAGACATGAGTCAGACTAGATTTTATAACTATGATCAAATAGGAAGGGGTTTTTTTTTTTATTAGTGTTTTCTTTGAAAATGAAAAGGAGACAAAATGACAATAGTTTGGTAGATGATAATAGTTGGAAATACATTACATGCATGACTTTTAACCCAAGAAACAAGTTCATTTTCTTGTTGTTCCCAGTTTGGTCATTAAGTCAGTAAAAATTAAAGGCAATTACGTTAAAACAAACGTTTTGATAGAGATGGAATTGCTTCAATCCATAGAAAAGATCGCAAGAATCACTCGAATATCGAATCGTCTTTTGTTTGTGAAAGCTAATCTACTAGAAACCGGAAAGTTAACGCCATAGGTGCTGATCGACCGAGTAGATAGAAATGTGAACTGACTTGATAAAAATACTCCAAGCATCATAACATTCTTCTTCTTTTCTTAATTCTCCCCCCTCTAATGGCACAGTCCCTAACATGCTCGTGTTAAACTCACAAATTTGATAAAAACAAAGTCATATCATCATCTCAAAAGACTGGAAATCGCACTACATTTTCGGAGATAAAAAGAACATTCCAATGATATTGCTGTAGATGACAGTCAAAGCAAATAAAATACTTGATTTACTCCACGTAATAAAAATAAACTACAATATCTAGGTCATAATACAAACCTAGGCACACGCATAAATTAACTAAAGCACGTGTCTTCCCTGAAGGGTTTTTTTTTTTTTAATTCTGCATACAAATATACCACGGCTATAGCATCACGCCAAACCAACCAACCACCCACTTGGGATCTCGCTGCAGATCAGAACACCACTCAATTTCTAGTACCCATATGTCGTCCTCCTCATTATCCTCATGAAATCGTCGACACCCACTTCTCCATCACCTGCGTGCATTACACAAGCCATTATATACACAGGAAGCAGAGTATCGGTGAGTGAATAAAGCTAGTGCATCACGTTTTATAAAATTATCATTGGTAAAGAATTGTTTGCCAGCTTGATATCCTACTCGACACTGCTTTTTGATGCAACAAATTAGCATTGACGTCCCAAAGGGGTCAAGTTCACAAAAAGCTAGCAGCCTGGTTGTAAATAAACCACTCATCACATGACACGGGAATTCCCATTAGCTTGTTACACAACATTTTGCCTTCTAACTGTTAATTTTGTGAAGATTAATGCACAATTTGAAAACTAGGCATGCCCTTGGTAATACAAGCAGGCTTCCACTCTATTTGACAAGCAGGTTCAAGATTTAACTTCCAAAGCCAAGATGAAATAATAACATGCTAACTTACGATCTTGATCAGCTTCTTCAACCATCTCTTGAATCTCTCTTTCAGTGAAGCTTTCGCCAAGCTCCTTGGCTATTTGCTTGATGTCACCTACAGAAATTTTTCCCTGAAGCAAAATGAATTAGATGATAAGTCTTCAGCAAGTACGAGCAAAATCAACAATGAATCAACGAAAGCTCACATTTTTATCATGGTCAATAATGCGGAATGCTTTTGAAAGCTCTTCCTTTGTGTCCCTTTCTCCAATCTTGGCTGTCATCATATGCACAAATTCATCAAAATCAATTGCACCACTGCCATCTTTGTCAACATCTGCAATCATTTGGTTGATTTGCTGGAATGGCATAATCAAGAAATATGTTAACCATGCAGTCAGGTTTCACAAGAAGGATGAAGCTTAAGTTCAGGACGATGTATGTCAGGTAAGAAACTGATCAAGCAATGTATTGCAGAAGATATCTGCTTGGTTAAAGCTTACCACATGGCCCTCATTGTTTTTTTTTTTTTTTCCAATAGTCTTCAAACCCATATCATCTCCTTGTTCAAACAGCCAATTCTTCGTATAAATATGCCAATAGGATTCTATGTGCTACAAATGCTTATCCTTTTTCAATTATGAGACAAAAAAGTGAAAGTAACCAAAGACTGAGATGTAGATTAATAATGATCACTGATAAGAGGAAAAGGTTCCTTGAAGACAAGAAAAAGATAAGAACCTCCAAAATAAAGGAAGTTTCCTGCTTATTCCTTGCGTTTTTTCAGTGAATACCATTTCAAACACTTATCTTTAGACAATTTCCACTTCTCTTGAGAGAAAACAACTTCTGTGGGGACATTGACTTTCGAACCATTAAAGAGTATGCAGAAGGGCTTTTGATCTCCTTAGAACAAGAGGACCATCTTAGGCTATTCTTGAAGCTGTATGACAGACCGATGAAAAAAACTTCTGTGGGGGAATGGAGACAATGATGGAAACTGTTTGACAGACCACTGCAATATCCTTTTCCAAAAAACTTAAAACTATTTTAAGAGATGCACCTACTTCAAAAATGCTTTGCAAGAATGGACCTGCTGATATATGCATGAATTATGAAACCAGTCCAAAGTAAAATGATAAGCTCCATTGTGCCATTTACAAGTTAAGAACATAATTCCAAAGCATGCACAAATTTTGTAGGATGATATAGCATCCACACATATATCCATCTTGTGAGAAATGGTATTCCAAAACATAATAGATAAATGGAAAGCTCAACATCTGCACAAAGTTAGGCACAGAGGGTACCTCTTCGTTCATCTCAAAGCCAAGTGCCCTGTTATCACATATTTTAGTCATAATTATTTCAAGACACAGCTTGCAAAAACCAATCAAATATGATCCAGTATTCATACCTCATGGCAACATTCAGCTCTTTGGCATCAATAGTGCCTGGAAAATACAGCAATAAACAAAACAAATAAATGAAAAGGAAAATACCACACATATCGAAAGCACAAATGGCAACTGATAATTTCAGTACCTGAGCCATCAGTATCAAACAGATCAAAAGCTTCTTTAATTTCCTGCCTCTTCTGTTGAGTCAACCCATGATGTCGTCCTCTGGGTTTATCCTTCCTATTTTGCCCTTTATAAAAACTTGCCTGAAGAAGCACAAAGTTCAAGAATACGCATCATCAAAACTTAGTTCAGCAAATAAATTAACCATCATTCACATTTCAGAAAATATTTGAAACTATTAGTCTGAATAAACCAAGAATTACAAATCTTAAAAAAGTAAGAACCGCAGGTAAAAACAAACAAACACATGATACTAAACAAAAGACCATTGTAATTTGAATTATTATAGAATACTCATATTAGATCTCACACAATCATCCATGCCTCCGCCCAAACTTGTGGCAGTGAAACTTGTTTCACCATTAGACTTGAATCATTGAAAAATTTATCACCTTTGTGGAAAGTTCTTCCAAACCCAGTACAGAAAATTCACATGAAACTCAATGCACTTATCTAAAAATTACTATAAGCAAATAAAAAGTTCAAGCTTGTATTCGTAATTTCACATCTTTTACGAAGCTAATTAAAAATAAATAAAAATAATGATTCTAAATAAGACTTAACACAGATAAATTCAACTAGAATCAAAGAACAAAAAAAATTACACATGGGGTTTATTCTAAATCAAGCAAACAGTGACAGCGATCGAATCACGCAAATTATGCAGAGCAAACAAAAGAAATCGAGCCAGCAAATAATTTAAGAAAAATCAAAGACGGAAAGAATGGAGAAACTAACCATAAGTTTTCAGTGTATGAGATTAAGAAAAAAATCCTGGGATTGAAATCTTAGGCAATGTGAAGAACCCGTGCCTGTCTGTTTTGTCTTTAATGATGTTTTTCTTTCCCTTAACGCCTTCTGTTTCAGTGGTAAGAGTTTGTCAACACGGAAACCAAATTGGGCTTGGAGCCCGTTTATCCACTTTACTATTATTATTACTTAACAGCTTTTTTTCTTTTCTTTTTTATTAATATGTTGAATTGACGAGTAAATTTGAATTCAATTTAAAATTTGTATATTTAAAATGAAATATGAAATTACATAATTAAATTTAATTCTATTATGTTAAATATCCATAGAAATTATTTAAATTAGTAATATTGATTATTTTACTCTTAATTTAGAATTCATTTTTGTTACATAAATCATTTTTTATTACAAAGACCCTTATATTTATTTAAAATAACATAAAATATAGTCATTTTAAAGAAAATATAAATATATTTATCTCATATTAATTTTTTATTAAATATTTATTAAAATATATGCTACTAGGCGTGTGAATTGTGAAAGGAAAAATGAAAGTAACAACCAAGCAACCCATGATGGCATTATCTTATGATTCAGCTTTCTAGTACAATACAAGTGAAAATTTCAAGAATATAAATGATAGACTAAACGAGGACTATACAATTCAAGTAGAAATTTCAAGCAACAACTTTAAACTTGGAATCATCCATTCATCACAAAAAAAAAAAAAATTGAGTTATTAACATAATTTTGACAATGTTAATAACTCAATAAAAATACTATGATTTTTAGTTCTAATGATTCAAATAATATCTTCATACAAAATAAGTTTTTGACATTTGCATAAATATTAGTTCTAAATCTCATGCTTAACTTGTACTCATCAATAACATATTATCAACCTATTTTTTTCGTCAACCATTCGAAGCGTGGCTCTTCTGGATATTCAAAAAAATATACTAATAAGATTAGGATGATCTACAAGCCATTTAACTTCTTTAAAAAAATTGATCCCTCCAATCCCAATTTTCTCATTGCTTCAATTATCTTGGTCAGCTTCCAAACTTGATTGTTTGTGTTTATTATAGCTTGTGCAATATTATTCATTGCACTAGTCATCTCTTTAAATTCTGAAGAATAATCACTTGTTATTGGTGTTTCTCATTTTGTACCTTTTGAAGATAAAGTTCTAAACAATTATAGAGTAGATGATAATAGACCTCGTGTTCTTGGTGTTGATAAAGCACTTTCACAATCATAGAGATTAAAATTCTCTAAATGAATTTTATTATTTGCTTCCACCTCATCAATGTCATCAATATTCATCTCGCCCCCCCCCCTTTCCGGCAATATTCAAACCGAGTCTAAAATTATGGAGTTTGAAGCTGAGCCCTCCCACTCAGACAGGATATAAGTGAGTTTTAAGTCAAAAGTGCAAGCAACCAATACATTTATCATAGGAAAACTTGTTCTTCCTCTATACCTCGATACATCTCCCTCCACTATTAAGTTTTTGTGATGGGATTGTAGATCCATTTGGTTGAACTAAAAATTAATCTTCAAGTGTTATTAGAGCTCTAAGTACTTGATGAAAATGATGACTAACAATCTCAGTAGACTAGTGGGAAAAAAAAAGTTATATGATCAAGCACGTGCCTGACCACTTAAAATTTGTAGAAACTTTGCAACTTATTCCTCAACAACATTGTGTTGACTATCCCTAAGAAGTCTTCTCCCAAGAAATATTGCAACTAATTGGCTAAATACATCATAATCCATGCCTATTATACAACATGAGTTATTATTTGCTTGCAATTCCATTAGCAATTCTTGACATTCTTATTTTTTTATCACGTCTTCATGGTTGGATGATTGGTCTTTCAATACAAAACATATATTGAATCATACAAATTAAATAACCCATGTAAGCACCCATGATTAATATTGTATTTCTTTCAAAGTATTTCATTTTGCCTATAATTAATATTAATTAACAAGTTATTAAAAAACTTTTATAAAGATGACAAATCCAATCTCAATCTATTTGCTTCATATAATATATATTGCAAAGATCCTAAACATGATTCATGTTGTCCACACACATATATATACTTGTGATGAAAAGTACTCTATCTTTTGTCCTAAGCTCTATATAAGTTT
>Ga0307517_10011888_pt1 | contig 12017 bp, 7 predicted proteins | sample 23_EM_MG_FD_194515 | JGI IMG/M metagenome (GOLD analysis project Ga0307517, IMG submission 194515) | Populus trichocarpa ectomycorrhiza microbial communities from riparian zone in the Pacific Northwest, United States - 23_EM | ecosystem: Host-associated > Plants > Roots > Unclassified | place... | reverse complement strand
CTCAACCAACCCACCTAGTTTCTGCACGAAACTCGGGATTTCTCCAATATTGCAGTTGACAAGATTCAGCCTTTCAAGGTAGGGGAGGTTAAGAAACTTGATTGAATTAACAAGACCAGAAAGGTTGTGACCACTAAGGTTAAGGCCAATCACATGTTTTGTAACTTCATGGCAATTGACACTTTCCCATGAGCAACAATCAGTGTTATGCTTCCATGAAGTAAGCAAAGAACCTGAGGAAGGCTGGAAAGGAATAGAGGATTCAGGTTTGGCTGCAGATAAATCCCTTTTGAGTTGGAGCAAGGCTGTTTTTTCACTGCTACTGCAATGTTGGCCCAAGAAAGGGTGAGAAGAAGTTTGTGACAATGGTGTGAAACTAGAGTTTGCTGGACATAAGAAGAGTAGGAATGAAAAGCAACAAGCTATTCGCCAATAACCTATCATTTTTGGAGAAAATTTATTGTTTAGTATGTTATAGTGAAAAACTGATGGGTTAGTGAATTTATAAGGAAAATTAGCATAGAATCTCATAATCACTCTATTATTATTATTATTTTTTATTAGAACTTACACCATATTGAAGTAATTACTATTAATTTGGAGAAAAATATCTCATGTGGGATTTCCTTGTCTACTGCTATCTTTCAAATTTATGAGATATAGACTTGACTTGATTAGGAGAAGTTACTTGTCCTAGTTTGTATAAAAAGGTTCCAAGAAATTTCTTGGTCTTCAATAATATTTCATGTGTCACATTCTCATACCAAATAGCACCAACTGTTTTATATAGTAAAAAAATTAAGAAAATGAAGAACTTGGGGTATTCTTTTTCTTGATTGAGTAAATTGAAAGTGCAAGAACTTTCTTGAATTGGGATCTCAAGGCAATGCTAATTAAAAAATGTTAATTTGCTGGTTAGTTAATTTAAAGGAATAAGTTATATAATTATTTGTCAATGATTATTTAACATAATAATAATTAATTGGTTCATGTGTAGCTACTTAAAGAGCTTGCTTCCAAACAGGTAGGAGAGTAATTAGCAAATAGGGATAAATCTCAAATTAATCCCTCAGCTATAAAATTAATTTTCAATATAGTTCTCATACTTAAACTTCTATCAATTGGATCCTCAAAGTCTAATTTATTCCCCAATTTAGTCTTTTATTTAATATCTTTCAAAAGTTTTTAATGGATAACGTAAATTATCCTGAAAATGCCATCACTTCATTATATATAATTTATGAAACATCCTTAACTCTTAGATTTTCCTAATACTTCCTATGAAGTTTCTTTCAAGGAATCGATACAGATAAAAAAAATTAATAAGCAATTTTGTTAAAAAAATTGAAATTCAATAATAATTTTCAGAAGCCTAGTGAGTTGCTTTCCTTTTTTCAATTCATGCATGATTTTATCAATTAAGAGCCAATTTTAATATTTCTTTTAGAGGGAGGCTTATTGCTTGTTGCCGTAGACATAGACATACATGGAAGTTAATAACTAATTATTAACATTAATTAGTTAAGTATCTTAAAAAAAAATTAATTAGTTAGGAAATAGATAGGATTCCATACTAAAAACGAACAGTAATTTGATTTCAAATCAATTTACTTCAACAAGAAGGTAAGCAAGTGAAAACCTCCTATTCATAGTCAAGTATTTTACCGTAATTAGTAGTCTTTTGTAAAGATAAGTTAAGCACTGCCATTATATTTGTGAATATCAACACTATTTATAGGAGTATGATAATATTTGTTTTTTAAAATGTTTTTTTTAATATATAAAAATAATTTTTTATATATTTTAAAAAATTATTTTTGAAATTAGTACATCAAAACGATCCAAAAATCTCTTAGTAATTTAACACAACTAATGCAACCTTTTTTATCCCAAACAGTTATTTTGACGATTCTGACATCCTAATTGATCCAAAACGTTCCTCTAATTACGTTGGCATCCATCTCTCTTGACTAAAAAAAAACTTGGCTTGGATTCACTTGATGATGCTTTGAATCATTGAACGCAATAATCTCATCAAGCACTCAACTACTAGAGCTCTAATTTTAGAACGGGTCAAAGACGAAAAATTTACTATAATATAGTGGTGGAGCCAAAAAAAAAATTCAACTATTCATTACTGTATCAAAAGTAAACCTTTCGTATTTTGTCAGTATTTAATTTTTATTTTTTAGGATTTCTTACATTAGTCATGGTCAATTGAAACGTGACTTGTTATTGTTAGTGAATATTTAATATAGCTAATTGGTTGATTTTTCATAGCACTGATTTTATTCATTTAATATATATATATATTATTAATAAAGATTTTTAATATTTATTTATATTTAATTAATGAATATAATGTTGATTAATAAATCTAGAGTAAAGATAAAGTTCACGGGACAAAATATTTTGCAAAGAAAATTATAAAATTGTTATAATTATGAGATTTATATTGCATCTAAGCATTGTTTTTAAATGTTTCTAGTCAATGTACTATTAAGACAAGTACATATTATGTTCTTTTGTTTATGAAAAAAAACGATTGCTCTCATAAGTTAAGGTATGAAGGATACCTGGAACTAATGTGCAGGTACTTGTCGGATAACATATACATTGAATTGAGTCATATAAAAATTTCATACGAAGAGATCATATGTCTAAAGAAAGGATGACATGACAGTTATGTAAGTGATCCTTAGACTTGAAATCACTAAGTTATCTTATATATAGAGTGTATTATAGAATATATCTATATAGAAAATATTATAGGCATACTCTTATGTTGTAATCTCCACCATTACTATTGTACATTGCCCTACACACACACACACACACACACATTTATATATATAGAAAAGGTTAGCTAACCAATAGGTCAAGCCTCCTAATTATTCTCAACTTGGTATCAGAGCCTTATGCCATCAGAACTCCTCTCTTCCTCTCCCCCTTGCAACTGGCCTTCTCTCTGCTTTTTCTAAATGAATTCTACTGCTGTTGCCGTCGACTTCTCCCTTACCACTGGTGGTGCAGCCCAGCCAGCCAGCCATCTACAAGTTGCTGCTGGTGGTGTCCTTCCTCCACAATAGTAGCCTCCACTTGCAGAGCATGTCTCTGACTCCTTCTCACAAGCTTGTGTTATGCCTCTGTATATTATGGAAACACAAACTCCAGCTATCGTTGCTCTATCAAACACCCACCAAGTTGTTTCGTTGAAACTTATGAACATAAATTATCTCTATTGGTGAATGCAGATGAAGCCCCATCTCCTTGGTCAAAGTGTTTTTCACTTCGTTACGGCTCAATGACATGTCCTTTGTCTCATGTTTTTGACAGTTCTGTTGGTTCTTCCTCTACAATCAACCCTTCTTTTCTTCGTTGGAAGCAATAGAATCAACTTATTTTGAGTGTGTTACTCTCCTCTCTCCCCGTGGATGTGTTGCATCTTGTGACAGATTGTCATACCTTGTATTGTACCAGATTGACCACATGGTCAACCACTAGACAAACCAACCAATCAGCCAGTTTAGACCAACTAGTCGGGTTGTAGCCATAAGTGAACCTATTGACTAGTTGATCGGGATTCTTAGAATCCCGATTTGCCAGTTTTCAATTCTGCAGATTACTCAAAAACACAAACTATTCTTCAACAAACCCATAATACAGACAACAAATCAATTCGTTTAAGTCTAACTAACACCCTAATACATCAATTTAAACTCCTAAATCATTATATCATTCTGAAATAATGTTGTTGGTAATTACCTGGATGTAATTTATATTACTATATGCTGAAAAGAAGGTGATGATAATAGTGTTGTTAAAAAATTGAAATTTTATAATAATTTTCAGAAGCCTAGTTATAAGTTGTCTTCCCTTTTTTTCAATTCATGCATGAATTACTAATTAGGAGCCCCATTTTATGTTTCTTATAGAGGGAGGCTTATTGCATGGTGCCTTATGGACATACATAGTAGTTGAAGAAATAGTTTATTAACTTTAATTAGTGAGTCTCTTAAGAAAAAAAAAAACCTTTGATTATTTAGGAACTAGTAGGATAGCATCCTAAAATAATCATTAATTTGGTTTCAAATCAATCTACTTCACAATCAAGTATTTTACCGTAATTAGTGGGTCTTTTGTAAAGATAAGTTAAGCACTGGCATTGGATATGTGTATAGTGATTTAACACAACTATTTTTTTATCCCAAATAGTTAGTTTGATACTTTCATTCCATGATTCTGACATCCAAATTGGCCTAACACGTTCCTCTAATTACTTGACTTCCATCACTCTTGACTCAAGGAAACTCGGCTTGGATTCACTTGATCGTGCTTTGAATCATTGACTCAAGGAAACTCGGCTTGGATTCCCTTGATGGTGCTTTGAATCATTGAACGCATGCAATTAGCCTATCAAGTGCTGAACCACTAGAGCTCTAGTTTTAGAACGGGTCAAAGACGAAAACATTTCTATAGTATACAGTGGTGGAGCCAAAAAAATCAACTACTCAATACTGTATCATAAGAAAACCTTTCGTATTATGTCATTATTTAATTTTCAATTGAAATGTGACTTGTTAGAATATGATAATATGGGTGTGTGTGTGTGAAAGGATCAGCCAATTAATACGTTAGTTGTTCTCAAGAAAACGGAAAAAGATATGTAAGTTCGTTCTGTTAACATTCACATAATGTTTTTTATAGTTGCCTGGATGTAATTGATAGTACTATATGTTAGAGAATTGTTTCTTGTTGATTCCTTTATTGTAGAAATTTCCTACATTCTATTACAAGGAAGCGATTATGGGTCTAGATATCCACAATTGTGTAAGCAGTTAAATTGAAACTTGTTTGACCTACCAAGTTGTCAGTGATTTAATTGACCTGAACAAACCTGTTTCAAACTTAACGGAGTCAATTACAAGAATGTTTATTTTAAGATTGAAATAATATAATTTTGGCTAAAATAATTGGCATAGTAACCCACAAGTTGACCTAGTAATCGATGTTATTTTCAAGTTGGTTTCTTAATTTAATTTGACAATTATGCTTGTAGCTAGAAAGCAATCATGGTGAATATCAAGGGTAAAATTAATTTTGTTAGGGATCTAATTGGGGAAAACATAAGTTTGAGAGCCAACTTGGAATTTTAGAGGACCAAATCAAATTTTTACAAAGTCAATTGGTTCAAATCAGGGGTAAAATCGCAAGAAAATCAAAGTTTTGAGGTCAATTAGGGGTTAAATTAAAGAAATTCAGAACCAAGGATCATTTTGAAAAAGGCGCCGAACTCTAGGACCCAATTGATTGAAATCAATGGTGAAATTGAATAAATCCAAAACCAATTACCAAAATAAAAAAATTCGTTGAAATCTGGGGCTGATATTGAAGTTTGTCAGGGGCAAAATTGCATAAAATTGAAAGTTTAGGGCCAATTAGGGATGCAATTGAAAGCAATTAAAAGCCAAAGGACCAAACTAAACTTTGGCCAAATCCTTAAATTAGAACCCTAAAAAGTCCAAAACAACACCGTTTTGAACAGCAAAAAAAAAAAGACCAAACGATGTATCGTCTGGTTATTGCTCATCTTCTTTTTTCTAGTCACCTGAAAAAACTATCTAGGTGGCTGCTTTTCAAGAACATTAAATGCTCCATCTCTCAACCAAACCGGACAAATCATACACCACCATGATGGTCTGACATTGTACTACACCCTATAGTAGGTCTCGTTGGTCAACTGTACCTACAGCCGCCACGACGCCACTCCAAAATGGACAACTCAGGCAACCTTTAGCTAGTAACTTTTTCATGTCATGATAGCAACTTTGAACCAATGGTTGGGATCCTTCTTGTTCGAATCAAGGGCCAATATTTGTCCCTAATAAAGACAAAGTGTTTCTCTTCCACCCCCTATAAATAAGGGTGCATTCCAAGCTTTAAGGGGGAAGAAATTAGTGCCAAAATTGGCTAAAAATCACATATCCTTTCATTCTCTTTCTCCATCGCTTCCTCAACCACCACAACCTCCCCCACGCCGTGACCGATGACGACCTAGTAACTTATCAAACCCATCTCCTCATTGGTGATAGAGACAATCACTGTAAACTTCTCCCTCTTTGTCACAAGTTTCTTCTTCTTCCTGCACCACAATAGCTATTGTTTCTCTCTCCAACCACGCCGTGAGCCACCAACGCCTCCACCTTCCTCACGCTAGACTAGTGACGACAACCACATCCTCTCCACGTCAGGTAGCCTTCCTCTTCCTTCCTTCACTTTCCCCCTACGACCTACAATTTCTCCAGTTGCATGCAAAACGTGAACATTGATTCACATTCTGCAAAATAATGAACTTGGAAGCTGTGTTTGACCTGTTTCAGCCTAGTCTAAATGGTTGGGTCGGGTCCATTCCAGCCCCCCCAAAAAAAGAAAGATGTTAGGTTGACAATCGACCCAACCCAATTGAGTCGGGATGGACCCATTTCAGCCCAACTAGATGGCTAAACCAAGTCCAGCCTAATATATTTAATAATAATATTAAAATATTAAAATATATTTTAAAAAACAAAAAAAAATCAAATTTTCCAAAGCGCATTTTAAAAATATTTGTGAGTCCCTTGTATTTTTTTTCAAATATTTTGCATAATATCAAACTGCAAACTACACTGTAAGATATATATCTGATATTAAAAAAACTCAGTTTCCTCTGAAACTTCAAAAAAACAAAATTAAAAAAAAATAATTAAAAAAACAAAAAAATAATGTGACAATAGAATGCTTGTTTGAACTTCATATGAAAATTGTGTCTCCCATGTAGAAAACAAAACTTACAATGCTTTTTCTATCATTTGTATCTCCAACCCAATTACTATCACTATAACCCACAAGAACAAAGCTATTAGAATAACCATTGAATAAGCCAAAATATATGGTTTCTTTGATATATCATAGAATTTGCTTTGAGGCTTTTGATGTGAGTCATAGTTAGTGTTTCCATAAACCTACTCACAAGTCTTACTCCATAAAGAATATCTGGACGAGTACATGTCAAATATCTCAAACTCCTAACTAAACTTTTAAATGTTGTAGAGTTTATCTTCTTAATTTTGAGCATGCTTCTTGTCATATTAAGGATACTTCTATTCTTTCTCTCCACCATACCATTTTGTTATACGGATCTAGGCACCGTTAGGAGTCTCCTTATACCATGATCAAACAAACATGATTTGATAAGAACACAAACATTGACATGTATTTCTTATAAGGGTTGATTTGCTCTTGATGTAGACTCCTTTGAAAAAGTCTTATGAAATTGCTTTCCCATTAAACATCCTTCACATAACTGATTTGGATGTATAATGGATAGTAGACCCTTTAACATCTCCTTTTGTGCCATCATCTTCAAGCTATCAAAGTTTACATGCCCAAGTTTCATATGCCAAAGCCAAGTTTCATCTTTCACACATGCATTTGGGTATTTAGGAACATCCGTCTCTATGTTTAGTATGAACATTCTATTCTTTGTCATGGTTACCTTTGCAATCATATCTCCTTTAGTGTCAAGTAATGTTAAAGTATGATATTTCATCTTAATCTCATACCCTTTCTCCAACAATTGTCCTAAGCTTAATATGTTGCTTTTTATCGTTAGTATATAATAGACATCACCAATAAATTGATGAATTTCATCTTTTAATTTAATCAAAATCATACATTTTCCTTTGATGGCAACCTTTGAATAATTCACAAAGTTAACTTTACCTCTAATTACTTCATCAAGCTCTATAAAATTGTCTTTGTCTCCACACATATGGGTGTTGGCTCCATTGTCTAAATACCACATCTTCTCTTTGGTTTGTATTCATTCATTATGGAATAGTAATAGAGTGACTTCTTTCTCTTTTTCTATAACAAGATTGACATTCTCCTCAACCCTTCTGTTTGGATTCTAACAATCCCTAACATAATGACCCATTTTCGTATAATTGTAACATTTAACTTTTGTTTTGTCATACTTAGATCTTGGATTTCCAAATCTATCTCTTGCTCTTTTTCCTCAGCTTTATCCATGTCCTCTACCCTCCTTCGAAATATGCAGAACCATCTTGTTTTAAAAAAGTGCTTGTGCACCCAACATGCTCTTGAATCACATTGACTCTTTCTTCTTGGGTTTGTAATTTTCCTTTTAGACCTTTTATTGAGAGAACATCTATATTTTGTGATTCCTTTATCGCGAACACCATATAATAAGATAAAACCCATAAGTCCTAAGTCTTTATCTATCTAATGATCCTATAAACCAAAATACCATTAAATACCATCATCCGTTCTTTCTTTTTGTAGCTAGGATGAATAAGGAATCCTTGTAAGAAAAGGATTCTGAAACATTAAAATCTTTGCCACACTTGTAGAACTAGAAGATTCCCAAAACAAGTTGTTACATCCTTGTAGGAAAAGGATCATTGCCACATAGGAAGTTCACTAGTAAAAAGAAAGTAAATAACAAAATTTGTATAGTTTGTTCTGACTTATATCGTAAGTCCTTTCTTAACTCCAATTCACCTAAAAGTTTACTCCATCATAGACAAATACTTATGGAATCCTCTGGTAAAGTTTTAGCTCAATCCAATGGTTGGATTTAGAGTTATCCTCAATAGCATAAAACTGGATGGTAGAAAATTTTACGCCAAAATCCAAAACTGACCTTGCTTTGATCGTATCATTCCTTCTCTCTTCAAGATGACTCATCCTTGAATCACCAATAAGTTTAATGGAAAATTCATTAGCCTCTTGTTGAAGCCTTTGAAGTTCTTTTCTTTCCTGCACTTGCATCCAACAACATTGTATGAAAGTTTTAGCTGATAATAATTTCAAATAAGCACACCTTTTCATCCATTGGCATATATATATATATATATATATATATATATTTTTTTTTTCTGAATGATAACCATTGTTGCCCTTTTTTATTTTTAACCTTTTGGTGTTATTCTTCATTTTTTATTGAAGCCTGAAGGTCATAAAATAATCTTCTACACTTATCAACCTTAACATTAGGTGGTTCAACTTTAGTAGGGACAAAAGGCTTTGGTTGGGTAGCCCTATCTCCTCTTTGATTCAGCCTTTATGCTGATAAAGATGAACCTGATTTAGTTTGAAAACATGTGTTGCCCTTTTTTTATTTGTCTTTCCACCTTCGTTTCCATATGGACCATATCCTCCAACTCCACGTCATGTTGTAATTCTACCACATTCGCAATCTCCTTAGTCAGCCCATTAAGAAATCTAGCCATCATAGCCTATCCTTAATTATATTAGCCCGAATCATTGTGATCTTTATCTCCTTGAAATACTCATCCATGGACTTAGAACCCTGATTCAAACCCTGTAATTTTAGATATAAATCTCTATAATAGTGGTTACGCACAAATCACCTCCTCATCAACACTTTCATCTCCTTCCACAATGCTATTGGCCTTTATCCACTCCTCCTTCTACTAATCATATTCTAATCCCACCAAATCAGTGTGTAATGTGTAAATTCAATGACTACCGATTTCACCTTCCTTGCCTCTGAATAGCTATAACATTTAAAAATCAAATCCACCTCCTCAATCCCACTGTAAATACTCCTCGGGATGTTTTTTACCTTGAAAAGTAGGTATTTTCAGTTTGATAGCATCCAAATCACCATCTACATCATCATGTCCTTAAAGTTACAAAAATTTCCCATTTGGCCGAGTTGGCCCCTAGTTCTATTCCCAAAATCCTTTTGCTTTCTAGGCTGCTGAAAACCTTTCCAATGGCTTATGGTCTCATCATTAAAACCACCATTACCAATATCATCAACATCCTCCTCAAAATCCTCATAATCAGCCCACATTGGCCTTTCAGCCTTACTACCATTGTTTGATTTTGGATCAGCCCCAACCTTCCTCGCATCTTAGGTACTTATACCAGCCTCATAACCATGTTTATACATCCTTCCAAGTCTGTCGCACACATTCCCCATATTAAAATTCATCCTCTCAATCAATCTTCATCATGACTTGAAGTTGGAACTTAAGTTCATCCTCGGGAAGAGGTGGTGTGTTGTTTGAATCTGATATGACAGTACTTGTAAAAATTGGTTAATGGTATAAAAATATCCTCATGTTGCTCATGTTTAACTCAAAATTAGGCTTTTCCCCTCGTCTCACCTTTTTTCGACTCATGCAGAACTGAAACCAATATCAAATAGTACCAACTCAGTAGCGCAATCTAAATAGGTGTATATGACTCAAGAAGCAATAAAAACGTAGAAAACAAGCAAGACAAAACTGTGATGATAGTCTCGCAAGTAGCAAGCGAATCTATTCGAAATATGAACGAAACTAAAGACTTGAATAAAAACATAAATGAAGTATGAAATATAATGGAAAAACACCCAAATATGTTAGATATGTTGTAAATATACTACAAGAAATGAAAACAACATAAACAAAACAAGTTTTAAAAGTCGACGCAAATATAGACTTGTTTACGACAAGTTAAGTCTAAATCTCGAACCTAAGGTAAATGATTTTCAATTGAGCTACAATTTGAGATGTAGTGTAATTTCAACCAAAATAGACAGAATATTAAATTTCAGCAATTTATGATAAGGTGTGATATGCTAACACAAAAATATTATGAATCAGACCTAATTAGACAAAAAAATTGAAAACCTAAGCAAACAATATCCAATTGACCCCAAAATTAATATGTTCTGCGATTAGGATCCCAGTAATCAGAGTATCAAATTTGAGCTAATTCTGAGTTGATTTGATGTAGTTTCCTCTTGTTTAGTTTTCTGCGGCAATAACAAATATGTGTCTTTTGGAACGACTTTTTTTTTTATTTTCTTTTATTTTTCTCTTTTTATTTTATTGATATATTTTGGATAGTAACAGGAAAAAATAACAAACCCCTTTTTTTATATCCCAGTAATCCAGGAATTTTAGTTTTCTGCGGCAATAACAATTTCAAAAGAATATAACCTAATTAATAGAGCCAAGCTCTGATATCAAATGATGTAAACCTCTTGAACACTCGGTTAAGCAACCCATATGCAAAGACATAAATTCCTGGAAAACCAAGTAAATCAGGTTTGATAGGATTTCGACACAAAAATAACTCATCTAGGCACCAACTGTAAACCCCGGGAAAAAAATATAAAAAAAATAAAAAAAAAAAATAAAAGTGAAGAAATTCATGCATATGGTTAAATAAAAACAGAAATTCAGAAATTTTTGAATATAAATTTCCGGGCGAAATAATTCGAGACATTATAATAAACCCGGTACTATTGAGGGTTGGATTTAATTGAAGAGACTAATACACTTAAAGGAAAAGGGGGGCTTAAATGCAAATAAGGGAAAATATAGAGTATAAATACTCTCTCCTCACCAAAAAAAAGCTGTAGGAACCATAAGGAGAGAAGATAGGGAGTTTTATACCCATTCTTGAGAAATCAAGAGAGAAACACTAAGATTTCAGGAACCCATCCAAGATTAAGAGCTTATAGGTGGGATAAACACTTGAGAGCAAAGGATTGCCAAGAAATTGAACAAGAAGAAAAGAAAGGAGGGAGTTGAAAGTCTTCAACTGATTGAAGATCAAAATCTTAATTTGTACCGGGTAAGGTATTCTAAACATGATCTTAAAAAAATTCATTTTTAAATTCGATAAAAAATTGATGCTATTGGCATCCGTGATAGGATTGCCGGGATATGAATTATAAGATTAGCTTCGGCTAATGGCATCCGTGATAGGATTTCCGGGAAATGAATTACAAGATTAGACTTTGCAAGGTCACCCAGTTCATGCAAGTAATTAAGAGTATTCAAACTAAGAATATAAAAATGAATGTTAATTGGGTTTAAAAGATTTACAAGCAAAATCTAAGTTCTCTGTTAGAATTCTTATGGATCCGATAGAAAGTTAATACTTCATTCATATTTATTACATGAGCATATATATATTCTTTATCAACATAA
>Ga0307517_10011887_pt1 | contig 12018 bp, 14 predicted proteins | sample 23_EM_MG_FD_194515 | JGI IMG/M metagenome (GOLD analysis project Ga0307517, IMG submission 194515) | Populus trichocarpa ectomycorrhiza microbial communities from riparian zone in the Pacific Northwest, United States - 23_EM | ecosystem: Host-associated > Plants > Roots > Unclassified | place... | reverse complement strand
CGCAACGAGTTGGGGGGAAGGAGGCTTCCCAGCTTTGTTCTTGCCCTTGCCGCCCGAGCCTGAGCCGGAGGCAGCTTGCGCGTAGGAGGGGGAGGGGTGGACGTCGGGGTGGAGGTGGCCTGGGGTGCAGGAGTCAAGGTCGTACCTTCCCTTCCGGAATTCCCCAGCTTCGTATGAGTGTGGGTAGAGCTTGGCGTACTTCTCAGGGTCACCGAACGCCTTGCCAAGTCTCGTATCGTAGAAAGGTATGAGGTATTTAGGGTCATCAGCCGCGGCTGAGGAAGGTGTGGGTGGTGCACGGGCCTTTTCTTGGCCCTTCTTTGAAGGGGGGGGGACGGCAGTTGGGTGGGGTTGGGGTGTTCTCTGTGGTGGGGGGACTACTGCCGGGGGGGCAGGGATGGGGGCTGACACTCGATGTGACAGGTCACGTATGGATGCCTGGAGATCGGCGATCCCCGGAGTGGTTTGTTGTTCTTGGGCGTGTGGGAGGTTTGCGAGTTGCGAGGAGATGTCATGGAGCTCCTCCCTGAGGTTCTCGTTTTCCTCGGAGATGGTTGCGACCGCCTGGGTTACCCCGCTCAGCTCATGTGAGACCGTCACCAGGCCCTGGACAAGTTGGGAGAGGAGGACGATGGTTATGGATTGGATGGGGAGGGTGCCGGCGTGAGCGTCTGGGCTGAGGTCTGGGAAGTCTTGGTCGCTGAGCCGGAGAGCACTTCTCGCCTGAGCGAGCTGCCTCATCATGAACTCGATGGGATGATCGGTCGAGGGGGTTCCTGAACGCGACGTGAGGGGGGAGTTGAGAGCAGAGAGCCGCCCAAAGGCTGCGTTCCCTGGGGGGAGGTTGTGGGGGTTCGCCATGGCGACGAATAGGCGAGGAAAAGTGGGCGAGGGTTTTGATCCGGACGCAAAGCGGGGTAGAGTTGAGATTGTATGTGAAATGTAGGGGGGGGGAAGAAGTTTGCGAGAAGCGTGTCCTATCTCTTATTCAGAACCAAGCGCCTTATATAGGCATCTTCCCACAACCCTAACCCTGGTGACTCATCACCTCGCGCTACATGAACCTCTATGACTCGGAGTGAGTCATAGCGCGAAACCCATCGATCACTCACATGAGTTATCGCGCAACATTCGTTTAACTAATCAAAACTCATAAACCAAATCATGTGCTCGAGTGAGTCACATGCGTGAAACCCATGACTCATAATATGAGTCATGTGCGAAAATCATTACATCATATGACGTCACCATCGTGAGTCATGAAACCATTAATCAATCATAATCAAACGATGACTCGCCAATGCGCAGTCATATAAAAACTATGAGTCAAACGACGTCATAGTATAAAATCATAAACAGGGGATGACTAATAACTGATTAGTCATGTGAAAACAAATTGGCTAAGTCAGAATTTGTGACAAATGGCCATCTTCGGTCCAGCGAGTTAGACTAGCCTCGGTGAGCACGGGGGCAAGATAATTCGTAAACCATTGTTGTCAACGGATAAACGGATGAGCTGACACCTGACGTGGTCTCCACACCATCAGGGATAACAGACGCGCAGACCGATAAGTTGAGAATAGGAGCAAAAGGTGTGATAGAGAGTTTTCAGGGTCTACGAGTGTTCGCACTTAGGTGAAGTTCGCAGCGTTGCGGGCAAGGTACTTAGTTAGTATAGAGTTAGCATGTATACCGCGATTGCTCAGACCCGGAATATAAATATCGAATCATCTTCGCTGCTATTAGACACAACAAGCACGGAGAAGAGATCTTATCAATATAACAAGTTATCTACACTTTTATATCATTACCAACACTTCGACGATCCATGCCGAGGTGAATCATTATATCTAGCCTACATTACTCGTGTCTTCTTAACGAGTTTTCCAATATAATCACGAGTAAGATCCTCGCTGTCGGAATCCCTCACGCCGAAGCTACCACCTAACTGATTTGCCTGTTGGCACTCTGGTTATCTGGCGCCCTCGTCCTCAAGCCTTTCAATAGGCTTCTTGGTCCAGCAACGAACCAGAGGACCGAGAGGCTCGAAAAGCCCTACCTCCACCCACAATCCCCTCATAACAGGTCGAATCGAATCCTTGGACAGAATTCTAGGCCGCTTCGATCCCCATCTCAAAGGAAGCAGAGATGCACGAAATCTGTCTTTCCGCTCCCTACCAACTGAGGTGCTACTCATGACCCAGGAACTGCTAAAAGTCAAATCGCAGTTAAAGTCTAGTGCCCAAATTGTCGGTCAGGAACTTGACTGAATTGACGATCAAGTATGGATTCTAGACCAAGAATCCTAGAAGGTCCAGGCATGCTTCGCTTTCACAGTAGCTGAGAGGCTGGGACAAACCGATGAGAGACAAGCCACGCACGAGGCTGTCACATCCTAGCTTTACGAAACAGTACAAGGAACAGAGGCTCAGTCAATGCACGAGGACCTACTACTAGACCGAGAAATCGTCTGGCTCAACTAGCAGCACAAGTGGGAGCTTTGAAAATCATGAGATAAGTCTTGAACTCATGAAGTAAGACCTGGTAGAACACCAAGAAGCTCAGCAGGCACGAGATGGTAAGATCTCGGAGCTAAAAGCAATGGTGCAGACCTTGATGGGACAGGTCAAAGGAAAAGGGAAGGTGTCAGACCGGACGCCAGAAGCCTCGGGAGCAGGAGGCGCAAACCCACCACCGCGACCACGTAGAAGGGCAGCAGGGGCCCCAGGAGGAAGAGAAGGCTCCGATGATGAGGGAGCAGGGTCTAGAAGGAAACCAGACGAGAGTAGGAATGGAAGACGGAACAAGAGACTGCCCGCAGCCAGAAGACCACTATGGCGCCGAGAACGATGAACAGTTTTATCCGATTTCCCATGTCATGGCCAATGCCTTGGGACAATGAACAAGAGTCCTACCGGAACCCCCTGCCCTGTTCAAAAACGAAAAACACCAGGATATATGCATGTGGATACTGACATGCATGGATTATTTCGGACGAAACAGATGCCAGTAGGAGAACGAGGCACAACGAATCTGATATGCCCTAAGCCTAATGGAAGGAATGGTGGTCCCACCGTTTGCGCTAACCTACCGACGTCAAATAACTAGAGAGTTAGGGTACACTAGGCATGAGGGCTATGAGTTCTCGCACGTTTTTGCGGAAAAAGCCCTGCGACGCTTGGTCCCCCCCATGAAGCGAAAAAATCCCTAAGAGAGATGAGATCAGTCAAATATCGCGGTGATATCCCTAAGTTCTTGCCGGAAATGGAAAATCTCAATATCCATGGAAGAGTCACCGGAATAGCCTGGAGAAAAATGATTGCAGACGAAATTCCCGAAGATGCATTGCGACGACACTCACATAGAGAATATATCGATGATGGTGAATGGTTGGAAGCAGTCAGGACTGTAACCCAAATGGAAGAACACTTCAAAGAACGAAAAACTCTTCGAGCGGGTGGTCCCTCCGGCACGACACGGGGTGAGAAAAGGAAATTTGAGGATTCGAAGCCAATGGAGACGGCAAAGCGTGTAAAACAACAGTACACAGCTAAGGAAAAGGTGGACTCCAAGAAGAAGAAGGCTGGGGAGAGGAAGGTGAAGACAGAAGAGTCGCTGGCACCGGCGGGGGAGGTTAAGCACAGGGTCTGGGTGGAAGCCTACAAGGGCATCGATGAAAAGATTGTCAACAAGCGAAAATCAGACAACAAATGCACACGGTGCGGAATGAAAAACCCCGCTTGGAAATACTGTCGAAAGCTGGTACAAGTTTTGCCTGTTTATCAATGGCCGGCAAGCCCCAAACGACAGGCCTCAGTCGCACCGAAGCGACACCCCCAGGTAGCCACTATGGCCGTTGATGGCCAGGGAGAAAGCTCACGACGAGCGGTTCAAAGGCCCCCAGCTTGCGCTTTTGTGGATGACGAGATTTTGTGAAAAGTGATCCTGGTACGGACAACAACGGTGATCGGGTAGTGAGGTTGCCGCCTCGTATCGAAAGACCTGCGGCGTAGTGAGTGAAGGAATCCCACCGGAAGGCTAAAAAACCAAAAAATGATACCAGTTGCCATTTTACGACCAAAAATGGGTAGTCCATGCTAACCACGAGAACCATCAAAAGTCATGAGCGAAGAAAGCGGTTGATGAGACTACAGGGAAAGAGAAGACAACCATACGTCAGGACAAGGCTTTAGTTGCAGGACACGCGGAGGGGGGTCAAAATCCAGGGCAACCTAATTTTCTCTCCGGGTATGATAGCCTGGCAAATAGAAGCCAGGGACACCTCTATGCTGCACAAGGTACATGTTTTGATGAATGGTGTGGAAGGAGGCCACTCCTAGGAGTAGAGCCAGAACCGAAGGCGAAGGTACAGTAGAATACAGGCAGCAGGGGACAGCCTCACATGAGGGATAAGTCGACGATGATGGATGGCGCATCCTAGTCGCGAACTCCAGAGGTACTCTAGTGAACCACCACTCATGTAATATGGGAACTCCTCGGCAGGAGGTAAAGACCGCTTGTAGTGGGCTGCTCGATATTCAAAAATATGACACTTGTTGTAAAAGTGTGTCTGAGGAGGCTTTAAGAGCCGAAACTGCGCTGGCGCGGTAACAAACCCCCACGTTACGTACAGCCATCACGATGAAAAGACTTCATCAAGAAATGAGTAGACACTCAAGACCCATTAAAAAACCTACCCATTACACCTGTCCTGAAGGGAAGGCATTCATTGAGATAAGAGGGCGAAAACACGCGATATACGTCCTTTCAGATTGTGGTTCAAACCTCTGTCTTGTGAACCCGGAGACCACACCACAGCTAGCTATCCCGACCGAAGCTAGAGACTAACCGTTAAAAATCACAACCTGCAATGGCCAACCGGGCCTACTGGAGGAATATTCTATACTCACCGTGTTTTATTGGAAATCGGTGCCACCAGTCACTGGAGCATAATATCCTGAAAAATTCCAAACGCAGGAAAATATGATTTGATCATCCCATTCCGGTGGTGGCACAACAAACACGCTCTGAAAAATGTCGCCAACCAAAACAAATGGGGCTTTGAAGAAACAAAATGCCATGCTTATATAGAAGATAAAGCAGTGGCGGACTTGTTTGAGTGGGATGAAACTGTGGCTTACGATGAAGAAGCACAGTATGTAGGAAGGATTGAATGAGTAGAGGAAGGGGGAGTACAACTGCAGAGTTTTCTAAAGCCGTACTGGCAGTACAAGGAGCTTTTTGAAGAGAAAAAAGCTAAGATGTTGGCACCTCGAAGAACCTTCGACCATGCTATCAACCTTAAGGAAGGAGCCGAGCCCCCTTGGGGCCCAATCTACCCAATGTCGGCCTACCCGCTCAACGAGCTGGACAAATACCTCAAGAAAATGCTCGTGGAAGGCAAAATCGCGGATAGTGAATCTCCTTACAGTGCTCCAATTCTCTTCGTTCCCAAATCAGATGGAAGTCTACGACTATGGGTGGACTATAGAAACCTCAATAAACTGACGATCCTGAACAAATACCCCCTACCGCTCATGGATAAACTCCAGGACTGTGTTGCTGGAGCAAAGGTGTTTACGAAACTCAACCTAAACGACGAATATCATCTCATTCGAATGAGGAACGGCGATGTACATAAGACAGCCTTTCGGACAAGATACGGACAATACGACTACATGGTCATGCCTTTTGGGCTTGTAAACGCTCCTGCAACCTTCCAGACAATGATGAACAAGATCTTAAGAGAATTCTTGGACCATGGAGTCGTCGTCTATCGAGATGATATTCTGATATACTCCGAAAATGTGAAAGACCATCTCAAATTAGTCCAACAAGTCCTTACCCAACTCGAACAACATGATCTAGCAGTCTTGTTGAACAAATTAGTATTCCACCAAGAGGAGGTCGAATTCTTAGGATACATTGTCAAGAGCAGCGGAGTCACGATGAGTTATAGCAAAGTGAAAACAGTTCAAAATTGCGCTCACCCGAGATCGGTTAAAGAAGTCCAAATCTACATTAGATTCGCAAACTTCTATCGACGATTCATCAAAGACTTCTCGAAAGTTTGCAAGCGAATAACTGAGAGGCTAAAAGGGAACCCAAAGGACTTTCACTGGGGGAGAGAGCAGGTCGAGGCATTTGAGGAGTTGAAACAGAAGTTTACGACGGCACCAATTTTATCGCATTTTTACCCAGAAAGAAGGACGGTAGTCGAGACAGACGCCAGCGACTTCACGCTTGGATGTGTACTATCTCAATACCAAGACAGACGGCTTCACCCCAGGGCTATCCATTCTCGAAAACTGAATAGCGCTGAAAGAAATTAAGAGATACATGATAAGGAACTACTCGCAATAATGGAAGCGTTCAAAGAATGGAAAAGATATCTCGTGGGGGAAGAGGAGCCTGTGACGGTAGATACCGACCACCAAAACCTACAGTCCTTCTTAACCAAAAAGGTCTGGAACCAGCGGCAGATTCAATAGGTGCAGGAGTTGACAAACTACAACTTTAAGATAGTCTATGGACCGGGAAGGAGGGGTCAGAAGCCCGACGTGTTAAGTAGACGGCTGGAGTACCGTCATGAGGAGGCAGCTCATGATAGCGAACAGTCAATTTTGAAATCTGAACATTTTCAAATTTCTGTAATTCATCAAAAACGAAGGGCAGAGACATCCCTTACCCCAGAAAGACGCGAACCCACAAGCCTCAGGATCATGAAGCTTTCAGACAAAGCTATAATTCCGACAAAAGAATTACGATTCCCGGCCGGTCATGACATCTACGCCCTAACAGATGGGCTTGTACCAGCAAAAGGACAAACAATGGTGGAAACGGGTATTGCGATAGGACTGCCGGAAGGAACCTACGGAAGGCTAGCCTCAAGAAGTGGAATGGCTAGCAAGATGGGAATAGCAGTGGGCGGTGGTGTAATAGATCCAGATTACACCTGAGAGATAAAGGTCATACTTCGAAATCCGGGCGAAGCGGACTGCTTGTTCAAAGCAGGGGATCGGATAGCTCAACTCATAATAGAGAAAATGGTCGATGCCGACACGATGGAAGTGGAGGACCTAGGAACAACCGAGAGGGGAAGAATGGGTTTTCGGGTCAAGCGATCTAAGCGCCAAGCGAATCATCACCGCTGAAGAAGAAAGAGTCAAAATCTGCTTCCTTCAAGCAAACACCACCGACAACACATTCTTTAGCACCTCTGATATGGGCTATCACCCTCAGTTAATGAAAGAAAGAGAAATCTTATCAAGCGCTGACTTCAATGCAGTCCTGACGTAAACGATGCACGATTCATTTCTAAACAAGATTAGAGTGGCTGGCAAGGAAGATGAGAGGTGGCAGGAACGAAGCCGTGAACGGGTCAGAATAGGAGAAGGTGGAAAAAATATGCCGGACAATTGGATAGAAAGGGTATGGTTACTATACTATCAAACTCGATTGTACATCCCTGAAGACGAATCCCTGCAGACTGAGATAGCCCAAGGCTGTCACTACTCTTTAGTAGAAGGGCACTTCGGACAGGGAAAAACAATTGAGATAGTAATAAGGGATTTCTACTGGAAAGGACTCGCAGATTGGATCAAAGACGATGTACGATCCTGCGACGAATGTCAACACAGTAAATCCCCGCGGCATGCTAAGTATGGATTACTTCAACCTTTAGAAGTACTGTTAGGTGGTAGCTTCGGCGTGAGGTATTCCAACAGCTAGGACCTTAATCGTAATTATATCGGAGAACTCGTTAAGAAGATATGAGTAATGTAGGCTAGATATAATGTTCACTTCGGTATAGGTGGTGGAAGTATTGGTAACGATATAAAAGTGTAGATAACTTATTATATTGATAAGATCTCTTCTCCATGCTTGTTGTGTCTAATAGAAACGAAGATGCTTCGATATTTATATTCCGGGTCTGAGCAATCGCGGTATACATGCTAACTCTATGCTAACTAAGTACCTTGCCCACCTCTCTGCGAACCTCACCTGAGGGCGAACACTCGTAGACCCTGAAAACTCTCTACCACACCTTTTGTGCTCCCATGGCCAACTTATCGGTTTGCGCTTTCATTATTCCTGATGGTGTGGAAACCACGTCAGGTGTCAGCTCATCTGCTTATCCATTGACAACGATGGTTACGAGTTATCTTGCCCTCGTGCTCGTTGAAGGTAGTCTAACTCGCTGGACAGAAGATGAGCAATCTTCTTTGGTTGGTTCCGTCGAGAATGCCCCCTGCAACCGCATGGTGTATTCTGGTCTTCCGGCATTACACGACTTGTCCTCGGGATCGTACCTCTTGGCTTTTTCCCTCGGACTCCATCTTTTACCAACTTGTCCTTTGTGGATGCACCCAATCCACTTACTGGGCATAGTTACCTCCTTCATACTCTACACGTCTTTGTAAGTACGAGGGGACTAACTTTCGTGCAAAGCGTCCCGTTACCTTTGTCCCACTATTCCGACCCTCTGTCTTTAAGTGTCTGTAACCTTATGCGCCGTTGTCCGATTCACCTGCTTCCACCTGCATAAGGTGCCCGGAGGTCTCCCCCCATATATCCTGCGAACAGGGATCGGTCGGACGGACGGCCGCGACGTATATGGTGTTATAAGATGTGCTCCGTTGATAGTGGTCTTTGGTGTTGGGACGCAACTACCCAGGGGGCCAGTGATGACGCGCCGTCCCAACACCGGGGCTGGAGGGGAGTGTTATCTTTTTCCTTCGAAGTTGGTGTGCATCAAGGTAGGGTAACTTTGTCCTGTAAATCCTTACGGGGAGTCCGTGCGCCTAACAAGTACCCTATGCCGCCTGTACCTCCATTTCGACAGACTTCAGTACCCGGCTACCAGAATCTCAAGGAAAGACACAGATAATGGTAGTGGTAGACCGGTTCACAACGATGGCCCACTTTATGGGCCTCCACGAAAATGCGACCCCAAAAGCCGTTGCGGATACCTTTCATCGGGAAGTATGGAAACTTCATGGATTACCAACTGAGATTATATCAGATATGGGCAGGAAGTTTTCTGGCGAATTTTGGGAGTCACGGTTCAAAATGCTAGAAGTAAAACGACATATGTCAACTGCGTACCACCCTCAGACTGACGGACAAACTGAAAGAACCAACCAAGTGCTGGAAGGTTACTTACGGACATTTGTCAACCACCAGCAGACTGACTGGTACCCACTATTGCGGTTAGCCAAACATGCCTACAATAACTCGGCAACCAACGCACACAAGATGACCCAATTCTTCGCCAACTACAGCTTTCACCCACAGACAGAGTGGATGAAAGAGAGAGAAGCTCAGAACCCAGGGGCGACAATGTATCCTCACTGGATGCAGAACATACATCAACAAGCGAAACAAATCTTGAAAAACACGCGAGAAGCGAGGAAGAAATATTATGACCGCAAGGTGACGAAACATCCGGACATCGAGATCTGCGACTTGGTAATGTTGAATGCAAACAACATCCGCACCAAACAACCGTCGACGAAGCTGAGTCCGAAGCTGTATGGCCTATTCAAAGTCCTAGAACAGAATGGAAGCCAGGCATACAAACTAGAAATATCGCCAAAGTGGAAAATTTATCCTGTGTTTCCTGTTTCCGTGGTGGAACCCTACCAATCCCCCAACAGACCAGCGCACGAACAACCACCACGAGATCTCGAAGACATCGAGGGAGATTTCGAGTGGAAGGTAGAAAGGATTATTCAGAGTGAGATCATCTCCTATACGCGAAAGGTTCAAGGAAGGAATAAACTGATCAAAGAGCTTCGGTATTTTGTGATATGGAAAGGCTGCGCGAAGGATGAGAATACTTGGGAGCTACCCGAAGGTATGAAGAACAGGCAGGAACAGGTGGAAAGGATTCATAGAGAGAATCCGGAGATGCCGAGCCCGGGAGAGGTCGACTGGCATAAGAAAGGTTCTCCATCGGTGGACAAGTAAACGCAGGTGGTTTTTACCCCTACTATGTGGAGCTCGAGATGGAAACTACATTGTATAATAGACATTGAGTATTCGGGACGAACACTATGAAGAGGGGAGATCGTGTTAGGGGCACAGGCTCTCTCTAAGGATTCACAGGGCAAGGTTACCCTAACTTAATGTACACGAACTTCGAAGGAAAAAGATAACACCCCCCTCCAGCCCCTGTGTTGGGACAGAGTGTCATCACTGGCCGCCTGGGTAGTTGCGTCCCAACACCAAAGACCACTATCAACGGAGCACATCTTATAACACCGTATACGTCGCAGCCGTCCGTCCGACCGATTCCTGTTCGCAGGATATATGAGGGGAGACCTCCGGGCACCTTATGCAAGTTGAAGCAGGTGAATCAGATGACGGCGCATAAGGTTACAGACACTCAAAGACAGGTAGTCGGAAGAGTGGGTCGAAGGTAACGGGAAGTTTTGCATGCAAGTTAGTCCCCTTGTACCTACAAAGACGTGTAGGTTATGAAGGAGGTAACTATGTCCAGTAAGTGGATTAGGTGCCTCCACAAAGGACGGGTTGGCACAAGATGGAGTCCGAGGGAAAAAACCTATATGTCCGATCCCGAGGACAAGTCGTGTAATGCCGAAAGACCAGAAGACGATATGCGGTCGCATGTCTAATTCTCGACGGAACCAACCAAAGAAGATTGGCCATCTTCTGTCCAGTGAGTTAGACTACCTTCGGCGACCACGGGGGCAAGATAATTCGTAACCATCGTTGTCAACAGATAAACAGATGAGCTGACACCTGACGTAGTCTCCACACCATCAGTAAGCACAGAAGCGCAGACCGATAAGTTGGCCATGGGAGCAAAAAGATGTGATAGAGAGTTTTCAGGGTCTACCAGTGTTCGCACTCAGGCGAAGTTCACAGAATTGTAAGCAAGGTACTTAGTTAGTATAGAGTTAGCATGTATACCGCAATTGCTCAGACGCGGAATATAAATATGGAAGCATCTTCGCTGCTATTAGAAGCAACAAGGACGGAGAAGAGATCTTATCAATATAATACGTTCTACATATTATCGTTACCAATACTTCGACTATCTATACCGAAGTGAACATTATATCTAGCCTAGATTACTCGTGTCTTCTTCAGTAGTTCTCTGATAGAATAGACGACTCAGGTTCTAGCTGTCAGAATACCTCACGCTGCAGCTAGCACCTAACAATGTGCCCGTTATTAGCAGCCTTCCACTTTGCTGCTATCCTAGTGGAAGGATATGATTCAGCTACCTCTTTCATATCACCAATCATATCAAGAGAGCCAGTGAGAAAACTCATTTGTTATTTAAATTACATTTTCTCTTTTACTAACCAACTTCTTTTGCCTTACTTACTGTATTTTCTGTCAGGCGAAAAGTTTTCTTATTTGCCAGACCACAAAATCCAACTGGTCGGTACCCGTTCTGCCCGTGGCCACTTGGCTGCATGCCACCTCTTGCTCTAGCATCACCACCATTTTCTCTATTGTCTCTTGTACTATCTTTATTTACATACTCTCCATGCTGATGTAAGTGCAGAAGCTCTACTATTCTGGTTTTCAGAAACAGTGTCTTTTTGTCCTTACAGAACCTTTCCACTTGAATATCTGTGAGTACATCTTTCCAATATGGACTGTACTCACCTTATGGTGTACCAAAGTGATTTTGAGCTCTTACCCCAGTTACAAGAGCCCTGAACGCCTCTAACGAGGCTTCCCCTTGTGGATCTAGTGGACGTAAACCTCTAAAACACTCTCCCGCCCCCTCTCTTCCCCCATCAACCTCTAACAGCTCAGGATCTGAATCTCCCAGCTCTCCTTCCTGCTATATCCCCAGCTCAATTTCACTTATCCCCAGTGCTGTGAATGCCTGTGAATCAGGTTGTGCCACATCAGCAAAAATAATACCTTGCGTTCCGTGCGTTCCGTGCGTCTGACGCACCTGACGCCGGAACGCTAATCGCGAATCAGGACGCAACGTCGGATCGACGTTGCGTCCTGACTTTGCGTTACTTG
>Ga0307517_10011886_pt1 | contig 12019 bp, 10 predicted proteins | sample 23_EM_MG_FD_194515 | JGI IMG/M metagenome (GOLD analysis project Ga0307517, IMG submission 194515) | Populus trichocarpa ectomycorrhiza microbial communities from riparian zone in the Pacific Northwest, United States - 23_EM | ecosystem: Host-associated > Plants > Roots > Unclassified | place... | reverse complement strand
CAAAAATTGGTTTCTAAAATCATTGTATTGATACCTTAATGTTGATATTTTAAGTAATACTAACTATAATAAAAGAATCACGAGGCAATACCAAGTTTGATATATGCATTAATTATTAATTAACCCGGTATTTAATGATAAAATTGATTTTAAAAAATCAATTAGAAAAGGTAGAGAATAATTCAAGTCAACCGAGTTAATTTATTAAATTTTTTATCAAAATTATGAGACTGAAATAACCTCATAAAAAGTAAATTGAGAAAAATAATATGAAACTCAATACTCAATAAATCTAATGTCAAATAACGTAATTGAAATTAAAAAAAATTGATTAAAAATAACTATAGTCAATCTGGGTTAACTCGTTAAACCTGTCACTCGAGTCATGAAATTTAAATAACCTCATAGAAAAAAAAAAACTCAATCAATCCAATATTGAAGGATAAAAATTGAAGAAAAAAAAGTCAAATAGAAAAATGAAAAAAAACTCGAATCAGTTCGTCAAACTTACAGCTTAGGCTTTGAGACTAAAATAATTTTATAAAAAATAAATTAAAAAAAATCATGAAATTAAACTCCCCAATAAATTTAATATGAAATGATGGAATTAAAATTATATAAAAAAACATTGATTGTAAACAAAAAAAGGAAAAATCTAGATGAAGAAAAGAAAAATTATTCTAGTGAATAGTATTTGGTGAGAAATAGTAGGGTAAACCCTTTTTTTTCTCTTTTAGTTTTTTTTTTTTTGTTAATGAGTAATATATTTAAAATAAATTAAATATAAACATGTCAAATAGATAAAAATTGAAGGCTGAATGCTAAATAAAAGTTAACGAGTACTAAATCTACAGTTTCCTCGAGAGAATAGTGATTAATATTTGTGATTTAAGTAGATCATTGTATGTTGTTGTAAAGCTCATTTGAATTAGCAATGTAAAATTTTATTTTTTTCTTGGTTTTGTTTTAGTCAATAATGTTAAGATATACAGGTCTAAGTCAACAGAACACCTTGTCGAGCCCCAATGAGGAGGACCTAAAGATAATTTGCAGGACCCATTTGACACTAACTCACTGGTGAATGGTGAATGGTGAATGGTGATGTCTACGACCATATAGACTTGACTTTTTTCTACAAATGCAGGTTGATGAGGTTATCTTTATACTAACCAGGTTTTGTTGGGAATGATGAATAATTTTTATATAATTTAATTTTAAATTAAAATTAAATTAGAAGTTGGGTGATGAAGTTTTTTTTTTTGATATTTTTATTATTTTTCTTAAATTCATTATTTTTCTTTTTTATCGATCGACCAAGTTATTTTTAGATTGGACAAGTCAACTAAATCATGTTAAAACAACTCCCACACGATTTAATTTTAAATTCATGCTGGGAAAGGAATATGATAAAAAAAAGTTACAAGATTGGCCTATTAAAAGCCTTTTTGGGATTGTGGTAGCAGTAGCAGTTCAAAGTAATTTTCACTTAAAAATGCATTAAAATAAAATTTTTTATTTCTTAAAAATTATTTTTGATATCAGCACATCAAAATGATCTGAAAATATATATAAAAAAATCATTTTAAGTAAAAAAAATGTTGAAAATTTTTGGGAACACGGTTTACACCACGTCTCAAAACACACCTTAAATCATATTTAATAACAATACCAAGTAATTTTTTATAATCTATATATGTTTTGTTAGTAGAATTTTTTTTGGGTGCATCCCGTAGTATAGCGTCTGCTTGGAGTATAATAACTAATTAGGCAATTTTGCTAAACTCATGGACTAAGGTCTAATTTATAATTAATTCATGAAATTCCTCTAAATAGACGCTTAGCTAAAGAATGGCGGGCAAGACCAAATGTCAAATAAGCTCCCGAACTTCAATATTTTATTTGTTGAAAATGTTTTTCACATTCTTATACAAAATGACGGAGTTACTCATTAATCCCCAACATGCAATTAAGAATTCATTATTTGTATGTATAAATTTTATGGTATTAAAGCTTCATTAACTTACGCCGCCATGTCAGAAGAAGAAAAAAAGAAGAAAAGTATTCCCTCTCTTCTCATCATTGTATGGAAAATCCTTGAAAAGATCACAGCCCGCCCCCATCTCCTCTCTCTCTAAAGAAGACAACAAATAAGAGAGAAACATCCAAAAAAATCACAACCCACAGAGCATCACCCTCCTCCCTGTGTAAGACTGCTGGAAATCTGAAAGTTCATTGTTATAATCTCTCTTGAAAATCCAGACCAGAAACTCCAAAATCTAAGATTGATGGGAATTTCAGGGGAAAATATGAAGGTATCTCAAGCAATAATTGGGGTTTCATGGGAGAAGGGTGACTATGATTTTGTTCTAGAGATTTCTCCGTACAAGGAAGAAAAGGAGAGGGGAGATTGTTTCTTACGTTGCTAACATGAATTTTGTTAATAATAGGATGCTACTAATTATAGTTATAGCATGAGCACCGTATCTCTAAGAAATATTTATAGGCACTGTAAAGAATAATGGAAAATTAATTTGTAATTTGGGATTAGCCCACGTAAGCTTTGGTGGTTAGAATCCAATAACATTGCCAAAATAAAGCGTATGAATATTTATAATTTAATCATATATACTCGACATAGAACACTAAACTTTTCCAGCATCTATCTGTCTGTATGTATAAAACTAGAGCTTCTAATGCCTAGAAAAAAATAAAAAATTTATGGAGTAGAAGAATGCATAGATCCATATACATAGAAAGAAAGTAAATTATACATGTAAAACTACACACAAGTCCTGTAAATACAATTGGCACGACAAACAGCCTCTCTACCCATCCGCCTCTCTCTCTCTCTCTCTCTCTAAAACGAGGAAAGGTCAAGCCAAGCCTCAAGCGCTACTCCACCACCACCACGGCACCACCTTCCTTCCTCGCTATCTGTCTCTTTAGAATCAAGCAGCGGCAGCAGCAGCCAGCCAGACACTAGCCATTACCATTTAGCAAAGCATCACCAATATTAAAACAAAACAACAGCAAATCCCCTTCAATTCCTTTGCTTCATTATTATTATTGCATATATTGGCTTCCGAGCGAAAAAAATGCCAGCCCAGAAGCGTTCCCATGAGACCCTCCAAAAGGAAGATGATGATGCTCTTATTCAGCAGCAACAAGACCACACTAACAACAACAACAACAACAATAACCATGAACAAAAGCAACAGCCTCATGACGATATTGATGATGACGGTGGTGGTGGTGGTGTTGATGAGCGTACGTGTGCATAGATTTCTAAGATAACAACAAACATTAGTTCTCACTTTGTGCATTTTGTTTTGGATTCGATCAACTTTTTTTGGCTAAGTTTGTTGCCTTTCACTTTAACAGAATCCGATCGAAGCCAGTCTTCTTCAAGTATTAACGAAGACGTGAAAGAAGAGTAAGTTTTTCTTGTTTTGGATCGCTTTGCTTTATCGATTATGCTGTTGCTTTTTTGTTCGGGATCTTCGTTTTTTGCTTGTTTCTTACATTTTATTAGTGTATTAGTGGACAAGCTTTGTGGGTTTCTTGAGTTTTCTCTTCTCTTTTCTTGCAATGGCTAGCGCTATCTATCGTTGAATTCTCAACCGCGTACGATGGAGTGTGGACTTTGGTTTTGGGTTTAAAGGGTCTTGGTGATTTTGGCTCGAATTGGTTTTTGTGCATGAAAGTTGGTTTCTTGTGTTACCATATATATATATATGTAGCTGGTCATAAGATAATTGCAGGCAGTTTCATACCGGGATTTGTTTATGTGGCTGAAAGTTTTGTATATGCTGGGTAAGATTCCGGTGTTTGCATGTTTTCCAGGTTATTTGATTGGAGTATATTTATTTGTTTTCCTTTTGGATATGCAGTGTGAATTTGTTTGAAGTAAGTTCTTGAGTACTTGGATTAATTCAAGAGGAACAAGCTGGTCTAGGAAGTGGCTTAACTGGCAGCTTAGTAATTGCTGATTAACTGTTAACCAGCTTGATGACCCAGTTGTTTAAATTTGAGAGTAAAGGAATTTTAATACTTTTATTTGTTTATTTTTATTTTTGTTATACCATGTGGAGCTGTGGAATATACATGCATTTTCCAAGGAGCTGAATGATGATACTGGACAAAGCAGCAAGCATATGAGTTGTGCAATTTTGTCATAATTGTGAACCTAGTTTTTTTTTTTTTTTGAAATTTTGATGAATTTGTTTGGCATATAACATCTCTTTTGCTTCTTTGATTACATTTTAGCATATGAATAGTTTGATTTTATTTTTTCAATCATGGGATTTAGTGGTATGGGATCTGATATAATGCAATGTCCAAATGATTCCCTTCTTTTATTGGATGAGTAGTCTAGACCATCATGCGATCTCATGTTTGTAGTGTATTATGTCAACAACTTAAGGAAAAGTATGGATCTAAAAAATGAGATTCATACTTTTTTTCTGCATGAGGGTGCCACTAATCAAGTTTGATTTTCATAAATATCCCAGGCATACAAAGCAATAAGTTTGATGATAATTCTTATGCATGAAGAAAGGAAAAAGAATGTTGCTGAGTACTAGACATCAATGATTGGCTGTGAATATTCCAGTGACTGATATTGTTTGTGTTGGTGCTTGTTTGCAGATATGTTGTAGTGAAGTTGTCTGAGATACGCAAGGAAGTACAATGTCCAATCTGTCTAGGTGTGAGTTTTGGTCTTTGCTTTATCAACCTCGTGATAACTTTTGACTGTTCCTAAATTGGAATAGCAAGATGTTTGTTTTCTGCTCTTTAGCTGTTCTTTAAGAAAAACTTTTCTCCAGGACACATAAATAACTCAATGACTTCACGAAGTGCTTGTATGCTCATTATCTCTTACATTCTAGTCACAATAGCCACTTTCCCTTTATACACGAGCAGAAATATTTGTTTGTACGAAATTGTTTTCTCCTTTTTTATGTGCAGGTATTATCCGCAAAACAAGAACAGTGATGGAATGTCTGCATCGTTTCTGCAGGGAATGCATTGACAAATCTATGCGGCTCGGGTACCGAAATCTTGTTGCCTTCAATGATTCTTTCCCCCCTAACATCTGTTTAAAGAAGGCGTTCTAGATTAAAAATCCACCCTATTAAAAATCTATACTGAAATTCACTACAGGAACAATGAGTGCCCTGCTTGCCGCACACATTGTGCCAGTCGTAGGTCTTTGAGAGATGACCCAAATTATGATGCATTAATTTCAGCCTTGTATCCAGATATTGACAAATATGAGGAAGAGGTAAATAGGTTCCATCCTACTGAAATCTGTTTTCTGTATAAAAATATTGAACTTCAATCATCAATTGTTTGTATATCTGTTGTAGGAATTGGCTTTCCAAGAAGATGAGAAGGCTCGCAATAAGCAGGTGTGATACTCCTTTATTGTTTCAAGTCTTTTTTAATACAGATTCACATGCATACATTCTTGAGATTCCTGGTGAATTTAGTTAGTCCACCATAGAAAACTACACTAGCAGAAGACTATATCATTCTTCATGTATACATGCTATAGGTCCATCAATAGCACTACCACTGCTGGAATTGTCAAACCATGAAATGTGATCGAACGCATCTTTATGTCCACGTGAATCCATATGTTGTAGTCTTTCATGTTTCTATCAGTTGTACAGTACTCTTTGACTTGATTTTTAATACAGATTTTTGATGATGCGTAACACCGATTTTGCCATTTGAGTGTTAGCCTTCTAGGCCTTGGTGGTGAATCCTATGCAGTAAAATGCCATATGACTTCTCCAAATCCGTCCCTTAAGGTATTTAATGCCAAGTTTTATTTGGGCAGATCCAGGCTACCATCGCCCAGACTTTTCATCGACAGGCTGAAGCTCTGAGTAGAAAAAAAACAACAGCTAAAGTGACAGCAGCAGCATTTGCAAGGAGAACACCAAGTCGTTTTCGAGATGCCCACTCTAGGGGAAGAAGAAATTATCGAATGGCTGGATTTCAAGGATCTGATGACAATGAAGATGCAAATGGTGATGGAGGAAAAGATTCATCATCTGCTGACGAGCACAGTGCAGAAGTCAAACCAAAAAGGTGCAAGAAATGGGCAGGTGCTCGTTCAGCTGCTGTTAATGCAGATGGAGGTGGTGATGAAAATGATTCAGAAGTGAATAAAGAATCTGTGGGGGGATCTTCTGGGCTAGTTGGCTCCTCAGAAAGGCTTGCCTGGGGAAAAAATGGCATGCGGAGTCACACCCGGTATGGCAGTGCAAACGGCAGCAATGTAAAAAATGCTCGAAGCAGTCGCATCTCTAAGTTAGCAGATTATCTACGGAACTTGGAGGGAAATGATAATGAGGTAAAGCTGATCCATGGCTGGTCATGTTGTGAACTGCATACAATGAGGAACTATGGAACGTTAATTGCAGCTTTAAACCAGATCAAACGGTTCTGCATTCTGAGTCACAGGCTCTGCATTTAACCCATATGACTGTCACCTTAGTGACACTATTCTGTTTCTAGATTATTGTTTCACCTTGAGCTCTCACTTTACTGCCCTGAAATGATTGTCCCGCGTTCTTTATTTCAGTTGGATATCAACCTCATGCTTGTTTCTTTTGATGAGCAAAGAGTACCCAGTTTGCAGCGCCCATACCTTTGCTGCAGGCCAACTTTGTCTATTAATAAACTGTGTCAGGTGATTTTTCTTCTAACCTATATCCTGTTTTCTAATAATGACACCTCATTTATTTTAAGTGCTCCTGATGTCAGCGTGTAGAATTGGTCATCAATTCTTTGTTCGATTGCAGTATGTTGCTTTCCAAACCTCTTTGCAAGCCAATGAAGTGGAGATATACTTGGTCCGAGAGATGAATTCTAAGGTCGACTTTTCAATCTCCATGAGCACTCCAATTTCTAAACCTGGTATAATTGATCCATGCAAAGATAAATTGCAAGTTTTAGAAGAACAAGAAACTTTGGGAAGACTTAAAACAAACAATTTCATCCACGGGTACCTGGTGAGCTCCTTTTCCTAGTCAACATATATTTATATCCATGCTCACATGCAGATGAGAATAGTTGTATAAGCACCATAAAAAATATTTCCTTTTGCCCTTCTTTTTTCGCAGCTCCTGGCATATCGGAAAAAGGTGTGAAAGTCCGAATGGTAGAGACATTACCTGGCAAAATCCTCATGGATACCAAGTTCTCTACATCTCGCTTTTACACAGGTATAGATATATATACACTCACAACGGGGACCTCTGCCGGTTCTTTTCTCATAGCGTGCATGTTCATGGATCTGACGTTATACAAATGGTAGTAATTGTACAGGGTCAACATGAATAAGCATAAATGGTTGTCAGTTGTCAAATTTTTTTCGTTCAAGATCTTGCCTATCGACCATGTGCAATGCTGTGATTATGATTATTTACTGCTCCAATCTTCTGCTTAAATTCTTGCGAGCATTAATTGAGCTTATTTCTACTGAACGTGAGCAAATTATTGCCCCAAGTTTCCAAGTTGTAATTCAGGTGCTTTGCGAAAAATATCTCTGGCGCTTGAATGTTCCATCATGCCAATATTTTCTAGTGCACACTGGCCCCATTTATTGGGACCCATAAATTCTGATGTGGTTGGAGCATTGAAGAATTAGGGGAGCTTGCATGTTACCATAATTTCAAGCAACAAGAGACTACACCTTTTTTAACGGGAAAGGAAGTAGTTTACTTTTATTTATGTAACTTCTAAAATTTCAGGTAAAAACTAGTTGAAATCGTGGTCACTACATGTTGTCGTAGAAAATCCTAAAATTTAGCCATGCTTGTCGAAATCGTGGTCACTTGTGGGCTGCCATGTCTTGTTAGATCATGTGTGTGTGTGTGTGTGTGTGTGTATAGTGTGTGTTTGGTTGAAGATAAACCTGAGGAAATAACTATTTCCAATAACAATCAAACACTACCTAATATTGTCTCATTATTTGTGATACAAAGAAAAACTCCAGAATTTTAGGAGCACCCACTGCTCCCAACTCCCAGTGGAACTCAGCCATATATACGAATTGCTTGTATAACGACAACATCTTCTCTTGTCTATTTTTTGTTTTCCCGCATAACTAAGTTCAGTTTTGATTTTACATCGAAGTCGCCCAATCTCAGCAGACTGGATACTCTTGAAGCATTGGAGGTTGTTACGAATACACGTTGGATTCAACTTTTCTTTATGAATAGACTTCTTAATTCAGCTTGCCAAAAACTTGACTTGTTGCAGTGGGGCATTTCCTTGCCATTATTCTCTTCTTCACAAAAGCAGAGGCATAGCCCACAGGGGAAGATAGGGAAGAGCTCAAGTCCTGATGACCCAGCAACAAGCCTGAGTTCGTATTCTCCAGGCTAAATGCGAAGGCACAAAGCTAAAAATCGAGTTGTTTCATGTTGAACCGTATCGAACGATGATGCACATCAAAAGTTCTTCGGCTCTTTTTTTCTATTTTTCCAGTAACCAAGAAGCCTTAAAGCCCACCTTTCGCTAACTTCACCGGTTAATATTTCCCTTGAAAAAGACGAACACCAATTTCTTCGATCAATCACGCAAGAGTGGTCGTCCCCATGCAATAGTAACCGGAGAGCTACATCTCAACCAATTTCTTTTTCGTAAATAATTATTAAGTGCCCGTGTTTTCAGAAAAATAATTAGCTAGTCCTTCCAGTTTAAAAATGCCCCATTTTACATCCCTCTAATTCTTATCTATTTATTACTTAATCCCTCTATTATTCATTCATTAATAAAGTGCTGAAATATCACTAATTCAGTTTTTTTTCTTCCAAGATATATTTGGCTATATATTAACTCAATCAAATCCGAGGGGACTTGTGATTTTTTGAATAAATAGTGTAGCTTTCAATAAATTAACAGCCAGTTACAGATATCGATAAAAAAGAGAAAAAAACAAAAAGTGATATATTTAAAAATACAGGGACTAAATATTATTGTTCAAGAAATGGTAACTAGTCCTGATCATCATTAAAAAAGGACCACCTTGACCTAGGACAAAACTGATCCAATATCCAATTCCTCGACAAATGATGACATGCCAGGCAGCTAGCCTGCCATTGGATCCCCCCATGCATCCCCTTTTCCTTATCCAATAATCCATCGCAAGATGTCCCTTCTCCTAGGATCAGTATTCCTTTAAATAATAATTTATTGATCGTCTTCTTCATAATGCTCCATGATAATAAATTAAGGAGCAATTGGGATAGCAGATAAGCACAGGCACGTAATTAGATAGCATCAACAAGAACAACTTATTATATTTAATAAGGCATCATCATCATCATCATCACCATCACCATCCCTGATTGATCTTTGATTCACAACAAGACCAACCAACCGTACAATGTTTACATAACTTGGGATAATCTCACAAGAAAGAAAGATCAATACAAAACTAGTCAGCTCAGGATGTTCCAGGCACGGTAGAACCGTAGAACCATAACAACAAGAGACATATTGCAGATGAGTACTGAAAAACAAAACACAGTACGTATTTACATGGGCAACCTTGGTTGAAGGCAACCTCATCAACGATGCTCGCTCTTCGTCTCTCCACTGTACATCCTGTGATCATCAGATACAGAACAAAATCTCATTTCAACGATCAAGAAACAAATCCAATTGGCAGATCCAAGCCATCAGATGCAGATCCAATGGCTTGAGTCCGCTGAAGCACAATTAATGAAAATAATTATACCATATCGTGTCTACTTGCATGCATGCATAAGAGAGAGAGGTCTACTCCCACGCGCCATTATAACACCTGGAGATTCCTCTCATTTTATTTTATTTTTAATAAAAGAAAAAAAAATCTAAAAGGAACATCATAAAGTAGAACAAAAACAAAAACCCTATTCGAAAATTCACGTGAAATCAATTAATTATCTAGTGATTTTCAAAACAAAGCCTTTCAAGTAAAAATTAAGAAACAAAAATCTCAAACAGTACTCTTTTCCTTCCCTTTTTCATGAGAACAAAATAATCTTCTGAGCAAGTAATTAACCATTATATGAAGGAGACTAAAATTCAACAAATATGGGTTTACGTACCAGTCATAGACAGTGGGTGTGTTAGGCTGTGGCTTGTCAAAAACATGAGCACCAATATTCTTAGTAGCAAGGTTGCTACCAGGGTGGAACACGCTCCTCCAAACATTGCTACGCGCCGACACTGGGGTTGTAGGGGTCACTGGTGTCGTCGGTGTCCCTGGAGTTCCTGGCATAGTCATGGACCTCTGAAACTTATTAACAGGACTGCTCCCCTCTCCGACGTCAATATCTGACCAGAAACAACCATCAATATCAGTAAAAATTAAACAAGGAAACAGTTAACAATATGTAGATGCATAGAATTAGTAATAATACCTTTGATGTTAAGTGGTCTGGTGCTGATCTTTCTAAGCTTGCCAAGGCCACGTTCTGGCTGAGGTCCAGCAACAACATCATCCCACATCTTGTCTAGTAAAACCATCTTGCCTAGCTTATCTTTTCTCTCTGTCTCCCTTCAATGGAGATTGGCTCACTTATATAGAAGAAGATGGATAAATATCTATGAATAATTGCTTGGTGTTTTAATTTTTATCTACTTCCAAGTGTGATTTAACTATGGTCACATTTACTGGGAAGGCTCAGACAGCGTTAAAAGTGGGTCATGAAGGGTACGTGGAGGTAAGAAGATGGGAAGTGGACAAAGTAAAAGGTTGGATAAGGATGAAGACTTAGTAAAGGAGGGGCCCGCAAAATAATATCAATTCGTGATCTGACTAGATTAGAGTAGGTTCACAAGTGTACCCTTGCTATACAATGGGCTGCCCTATTCTAGGGGTCGTTGTGGGGTCCTTAAAGTTGGAGGATGTTATCTTCGATGGCGACACGTGGAACCCATTCCTTCCATCATGGTTTCGATTCTTGATGAGGTGAGTATTTAGAATAAAGTTATTAAACCTCTAACATATGATTCCAAGATCCAAGTTGAGTGGGTCCATCCAAATCAATTTGTTTTGATTTTTTCTGTAAAAGTTAAATTAAGTTTTAAATTAGATTAATCTAGTTATTAATTGATTTGCGGAGTTAACTTTTATTTAATAAAAAATGGGTAGAGATAAATATGGATTGCGACAATATTTTTCATAATAAAAAAGTAATCATTAAGTTGAGAGGAATTTGGAGTGGCGGGATATAAAAGACCATTAAACGGGAGTAGTGTTCTTCCTCTTATATTTTTATTGCACGATGTATGTATCATGTCTCGGAATTATTAGTTTTATAAATACATTTGTTTTATATATAAATAACTTATTTAGATGCAAATAAAGAGGATTAATACCAATGAAGTGTTGGTCTAGCGATTAAGGTACTGCTATATCCCTGCAAGGATGAGAACACAAGTTCGATCCTCAAGAAACGCACTTATTGGGAAGGACAGCCGCGAACCCCGAACGAGACTAGTCTCATCCTTTAATATGGTGTGAGGATAGCCGGGTAAGAATAAAAAAAATTAAAAGGTTTAATACAGTCCACTATGATGCTGATCGCTAGAGTATTTGAAATTGTTTTTGGATTTTTTTTAAATGTGTTTGAAATTGTTTTTAATTTTTTTAAAAAAATATGTTTGATATGAAAAAATATTAAATTAATATTTTTAAATAATTTTTTGATGATTTAGATGGGTTGATGTAAAAAAAAAACTGACGGCTGCGAAGCAAGTTCACCGTGCCATGCACATCTAATTCCATACCATTAATATTCTGAGCTAGGCAGCTTGGAGGAGGCTTCGTCTTCATGGACGTCATTTTCTGCTTTTGATTTCTCATATATTGCCTTACATAAAGACATGCATGATTATGAGCTTGTGAAGGAGATCTTATTAAATACATGAAAAGTCCATTTAAATTTTTTTCATAAATTTCACCATCATATGAGATAGAAGAGTACTCTAATCCCTTCCTTGTTTGTAA
>Ga0307517_10011885_pt1 | contig 12019 bp, 8 predicted proteins | sample 23_EM_MG_FD_194515 | JGI IMG/M metagenome (GOLD analysis project Ga0307517, IMG submission 194515) | Populus trichocarpa ectomycorrhiza microbial communities from riparian zone in the Pacific Northwest, United States - 23_EM | ecosystem: Host-associated > Plants > Roots > Unclassified | place... | reverse complement strand
TTTGGATTTTTTTGGATATCTAGAAAACTTAGACAGTTTAGGATTTACTATAAATACATGCTATATAACTATATTTTGGCATAATAAAAATAAAAATTACTTATTTTTATAGATATAAATACATTGTGAAACTATGTTAAATTTTATATTACTTATAATTTTTTTATATTATAATATTTATCAATAATTACTGCAGGTTTCTCGCAATAATTACTAATAATATACAAGTAGCCAAAATACATATAGCTTTAAAAAGCTTTCTAGATCTTGGTATTTTTATTTCTTCATTTCACCTCATAAGAGATACAAGAGAGAGAAATCACAGTCAAGAATAGAAAAAAATTTACCCATCTAATTCATAAAACATTAATTTTCTTATAACCATCAGGATAGGAAGCAGGGGAATATTGAAAGGAGAAGAACATTATGATAGTCATTGTGCATTCATATGATATCCTCTTTTCTTGAAGAAAAATCTTAATCTATATGGTAGGGTCAAGCTCTATGTGATGTGATAGCAGATGTTAGGAATGGAAGCTTAACAAACAACTCTAAATTGTGACCAAGGACTACATCACATCATGTAGAAAACAATCAAACAAGAAATCCGAACTTCTCAGACACTTCCCAGTAATTGCACTCCTCTAGCACTGAGAACACATTTTTCCTGTGCTGTTGATACTCGACATAAACCCTAAACAGCACGTTAAACTCTGAATAAATAAACCGCATATATAAGTTCTGGTCATGACTCGATTCGCAAATGCTTTGTCTCACAGTTCCATTGTCTTGCAATATCTTCTGCTACTCTTTGTGCATCAATGGATGAACCCAACAATCCTCTCCTGGTAAAACCAACACTGTAAAGTCCATTCTTGCCTTTCCAGTTGTCGGGGAATGGATTTCTTGGATAACCGTCCTTCTCGTTGAAGAAGCTGTCCTCCTTTTGGTGTCAAAAAAGAAAAGCACAGGAGTTAACAAGCATAGACAGAACTCTCAAACGAAAATTATCTGCCCCTAGGTATTTGAACCTTGGGAGTATCAACCTACTTGTAAATGTAGTGAACTTCTTCTATACCTTGAGCCATGATGTTACATTGCTTCTATAACCTGTTGCTAAGATTACTGAATCAAAATTCTCTACATGTCCATCCACAAACTCTGCGCCGCTGGCTGTAAATCTTTGAACACCGCAAACCACCTAAAAGGTCCATGAATGTTATGAATAAAAATGTATTCGTTTAATGTAGACAAGAAGTAAGAGGGAAACTACTATTAACCTTGATTTTTCCTGATTTAATTTTAGAGAAAGCTCCAACATCCAGCACTGGGGTTTTCCCAGTAGAATTTTTTTGTTCAAGTGGTCCCATTTTGGGTCTTCGTATGCCCATTTTATGTGTGTCGCCTAGAATTAATTGTGAGCAGATGAGGAGGAACCGGTCAACTAATTTTACTGGGAACCAATTCAACAACCACATTGAAAGAGAAAAGGTTGATCTGCCAAGGACCTCTCTAGGCAAGATGTGTAACTGCAAGAATTTAGAACTACATGAACAATTCACAGTAAAAAGAAAAGAAACTGACAAGTCAAAAAACATTAAACAGGTGAAATTTCAACATGCTACCTCATTCTGACAATGCTAAAACAAAGAGATTTTACTTGTCTATATGTCAAAATAAGGCATCATTGGATATGTAATAATCAATGTAACAGTTTGTAATGTACTGTTGGAACATGAAATTGATTTTCTCGATTTTTTTAGGTAAAACTGATCGAAGATTTTGAGCAAGAAGCAAATCATATGTGAATCATGGGGTCTATATATTCTATAGTTGGGAGTTCATCAAGTTCAGAACAAATATAGATCATATGTATCTATAGATTAGATCCATACATGTTTCAGTAGAAGTTGAAAGAGAAGAACATATAGGTACACATTTGGAGCAAGAGAGCCTGGATCAGAACATTTTACCTTATCTCTCACTGCCAGAGAAACTTGAGCATCATTATTACATAGATCTAAGCTAATCTCCATGCCTGAGTTTCCACAGCCTACAACCAAAACCTTTTGTCCTTTAAAATCAGCTCCGTCCTTGTATCTGCTGGTGTGGATTAAACTTCCTTTAAAATCTGAGATTCCTTCAATATTAGGTAACACTGGTTCTGCATTCTCTCCAGTTGCTACGATAAACCACCGGCACAGAAACTCAGACTCGTTGGATTGGACCCGCCAGAACCCCATTCTTGCATCATATATAGCTGATTGAACCTCCTGTCTAAACATGGGTTCAATTGCGAAATGCTTAGCATAAGCCTCCAAGTAACTTATGAACTGTTGTTTAGTGGGGTATGCTGGGACTTCAGGAGGGAATGGCATGTGAGGAAGTTTGCAGGTTTCCTTTGGGAGGTGAAGCTGTAGACGATTGTATGTCTTCAGTGTCCACAGAGAACCTATACATCTCTCTTTCTCTAGTATCAAAAAGGGAACACCTCTTTCTTTAAGGCATGCTGCAACAGCTAGCCCTGAGGGTCCAGCGCCAATGATCACTGGTCCAGGGATCCAAACAGGCTTCTCTGAGCTCATAGCTTTATGAAATATCCCATTGCCTTTATCTTCTTGGATAGCAGTTGTCTGCATTGCCATTTGTTTCCCAGGATGGTTTTAACTTTGTATTGATCAAGTCTATCTCTAGCTAGATTCCAGTGATGGAGAACGACAGAATGGAATAGGATAGCTACCCTATGGCAAGTATAATATAAAGAGAGATGATACTTATATTCTTGTAGTGGAACTAACTACAAGAAGAAATGTTGACAAGAAACACGGCCTTTTTGAGGAATTATGTAGAAGGGTGGGGCTTTATGTGGAAAATGACACTTGTTTTCGAATGTTTTTAGGAAAAATAAGCTTATATCATTGAGAGAAACAGTGTTTTATGGTGAATATGAAGTGTCGTGACCAAAACAGACTGCAGCTGGCGTGTGTGGGTATTTCCTGCCTCTCTTTGGAGGAAGAAATTCATTCATGAAAGTTTTGAATGCAAATCAATGCATTCATTTTATGTTATGGATGGATATGAAGTCCATTGGGGTACTTATATTATTTGATAACTAGGTGCGAGGAAGAAGACAGAATACCGGCCTCGCCGACAGCATATAGAGCTTTCAAATTGCACAATCCAGGAAAAAGCAAATCACTAGTGATCGAAGAAATTGAATTTATTCAAAATATCTTTGTTCCAATTAGCTACAGTACTAAAATTAGGTGATGGTTGGAGTTATCATTGAATATTTCCGTATCCATGTTGATGCCCTTGTTTAATCCTATGAAGTTCCTCCAACGTGTAGAAATCTCCCTTGATAGTGGACAGAACATTATCTGATGCACCACCAACATTCTTGTTAAGTCTATTCTCACACCATGGTAATTGTATAATGATAATCTTTTACCATATCTGTTAAGAGTTATCAAGTATTAGACTCAAAAGCAACATTTTCCTGTCACTATCATCTTCAAGAGAAAAGTCATGGTAAGCTTTCTGTATATATTCCTCTCTGCACTCTATAGGATGCTCCCCGTCTAGAGAGGTATCTGCCACATATGTAAATGTAGACATATGCAAGCATATACATCACTTGTATATCATAAACCTTTAGTTTTGGCATGTTGTTTTATACATCTCATCAGTGGTGGGGATGAAAGCTAGTGTTTGGCAAGCTCCACTAGGATTTGGCTTTTTATGAGGTACGCAGGACGAAAGAGAAAGAAGAGAAGAAATAGTTACCTCTACAAAGGACTAGTTAGCTCTACAAAGCTCAGCTTCAATAGACACATGCAACCAACAAAAGATGACAGGGCTTCGATGGTGAGTTCAAGCTGTGTGGGAAAAAAGGAAGTGTTTTGCAGCCTAAGTTACGTGTATGATTGTAGAAGGCCTAGAGATTGGTGTTTCTCAAATCACCACGAATTAGCCTAATGTTTAGATTTTTCCCAGTGTTGTTCATTTAAACATTTGTATACAAAGAAAATAATAGGGTCAGCCCTAATGGATTTGCAGATCTCAGAGCAGGATATAGGTTCTGGTATTTTTCTCTTGCAGCGTTTCAAGTCCACTTGGACAGTAACTTGCTGAGCTCTAACAAGTTTTCCATCAGACTCGTGGTTAAGCAGTACGTCCTTCTCATTTTTGACAAGAAAACAAAAGATGGTGAACTTTGTGCTTAAGATAGTCATTCCGGCCTCTTCTGTAATCAAAACCAGTATTGCCAATTGATTTCATGTTTTTTGGCAGTTTCAAATACTTGCAATCTGATGAAATATCTTTCACAAAATCATACGTTTACTATGAAACTTTCGTTATAGGAGGATATATTTGATAATTAAAAGTTTTCTGACCTTGAACCATTTCTGGGATAAAGGGATAAAACCTGACTGAATACGCGTACCTAAGATTTATACCTGAGAAAAGATATTGATTTCTATATATTGAAATATTAATTTGGTTCTGGATTGTGAAGTGGAATATGGTTCCATCCCATCTTTGCAGTCAGAGAAGCAACCACGCCTAAAATTACCGTTGCAGATATTAGATGACCAAACAAGCCAAACGTCACTGAAGCAAGAATTCATGAACATGTATCGCCTTTGGTTCCAGTAAATTTGGGGAAGAGACGAGAACAATAAAGAACACATCTCACTTGCTTATCTTAGGCACCAACGATAACCTACAGAATTTGTGGACAGTACAGGATCTTCTTCAAGTACTCTGATCACAATAGTTTTCCCCTCAAGTCTCAACAATGCTGAACTGTCCTGATTTGCGTACCCTATTGGCAATTTTAGTGATGCCAAACTTGATCCAAATAATGGAAATTGTTGCGTCAATCCTCATGTAGCAAAGCAAATGCATCTTCTTTTTCGTACTTTTTCGTTTGTTTTCTAGTTCCAGTTGCATGTATTAAGATTCAGAAGATTAGGCATAAGATCTTCTATTTTATTTGAAGTTTTAAGCAAGACGATTGATTCCTAGCTGATTCCTAACTAGTAAGCTAACTGGCAGGTATGAGTGCAGACAAAGCAAGGAAATAGAACGAAAACGAAAGGAATGGATTTCGCTAATGAGATCACGTCAGCATTAGTAGAAGATGAGCAAGGGGCTTCGATCCAGATTTCATTCCTTGTGAGATAAGCAATGATGCAAATACTTGCAAGTAATGCCAACTCGTCTCCGAACTAATTTCAAAGTGTTTTTTAAATTATTTTTATTTAAGAGATATCCAAATAATATTAGCATTAAAAATTTAAAAAATATATATATATAAAAATCATTTTATATATATTTTTAAATAAAAAACATTTTTAAAACCATAATTAATTCATTAACAATCATGACTATCTCTTTAGTTAAATTACCAAAACATAACTAAGCAAACCGTAGGTCTTAATAATCATCAATGACCTCATTTTACAGAGATTTGTGGCCAGCTGAACCTGTTACCTAACCAGAAACTTTACAAGCTGAGATTCGATTACTTGAAATGAATGCAAGGGGAAATGTGCAGTCCATAAGCAAAAATGAAGGCTACAACATTGTAAAGGGCAGTTTATATTACCAACTCTATGGTACTAATTAGGAAAACGTACTACAATCAGAAACAAAATGATACAAGCAACATTCAACATAGTAGCTGATGTTATGAATAGTCGCAACTGCTCTACTCTAGTCTCAACTTGAGGGTGGTGGTGGTGGTGGTAGCGCATTGGGTGGTGGCGGTGGTTGCATCAACATTTGTGGCATATGGGGCCTTCCAGCAAATTGCTGTGGTGGTGGTGGTGGCTGTCGCCAAACTTGTTGTTGGGCTCCCATGGCCATGGGCTGTGGGGGAGGCCTTGGGAACATGGGAGCTCCTTGCATAGGAGGTTGTTGCATGTTTGGAGGGGGTGGCCTGAATTGAACAGGAGGTGCAGGCATGACCGGAGGTGGCATTGGTTGACCTTGTTGAGGTGGCTGGCCATGCCAAGCTGATTGACCACCAACCTGCATAGGTGCAAATGCTGCATTTGGTGGGGGCGGAGGGCGCAGTGCTGGAATTGGTCCTGGAGCTACAACACCATTTGCAAAGGGACGTGGAGGCACAGGTGCGACCATAGCACCATTGGCCTGAGAGGCAAGTGTTGGAGGTCCACTGGCAAACAGAGTGTGGGGCCTGCTCTTTTGGGTAGTTGGATTGCTTGCAGCCAAAACTCTCTCTGGATCAATAACAGTAACAATTAAATCACTTCTATTAATAATAGAAAGACTCAACCATAAGCTTCTCTGTTCGAGACACCATTAATGGAAACTTTCCTATTTCATTTTAAAATAAAAAGACTAGCACTCATCTACTTAATTTCAAGAGGACCCTCATAAGCTCTCATAAAATGAGGCAACAGAAGAAACTGTAAAGAATATTTAAAGCAACATTTCAATGACAAAAGGCCTCACCTGCTGGAGTACCATGGCGCTCCCCTTTAGTGTCTTTCTTGTATGCATATGAGACTGTTATCTGACGGTTGCAAAGATACTGACCATTCATTGCCTGTTAAAGTCCAAAATACTATTAACCAGTCAGCTCTGTTTAATCAATATAAGCAGAGTATTAATTCCAACTGAGTTGCCTCCTCATCCAGCAATTACCAAACAAAAGTAACATTTAATACAATTGTCTACAATTTTGCATCCTTTGGCTAAAAAGTAAAATTACTTGCAAGAGTCCAAAATGACCTAAAACACAACCAACAATTTGTGCAAATCTCTAGCTACTGAAAATGATTGTTTCTCAAACGTTTGTAAAACATAAATGCGTGGAGTTACCTCAATAGCTGCATCAGATGCTTCAAATGAATCATAACTGATGAAACCAAAACCTCGGGAATTTCCAGTCTCTGGATCTCTCATTATCTGAAAATACGAATTCCAAACATCAGTATACAATAGTAAAAAAAGTATAACAGTTCACAAATAGGTAATAATTAGAAAATAAAAATTTTCAGCATCTCAATGATGACTGAGAAACATCTAGAAAAGAATGCTAGATATTCCGAGTCAAATCCAGAAAAGAGATCAATGCACTAGAATGTTAGAACATGTGACTTTTGCTGCTTGTAAGATCAATATGAAGAAAAATGATCTCCAACCTTGGATTTACTCTGAATATTCCTGGTACCAAAATTAATACTGCTAAGCAATCCCAGATGTCCATTAAACCACATGCATTCTAATATGTGCATCGCAGTTGTGAAAAATTATATATAAAGACAAATTTAAAATAGTTCAACACTTTCCAGGATTGACAGGCAAAAGTTTGTGCCTAAAAAATTAAAATAGGTAAGTTGTCCTAGATCCCATTAAAACAAAATGGTACATTCTACCACATGCAATCCAGTTGTGAAAAATGATATATAAAAAACACTTGTAAAAAAGATCTACTCTTCCTATGATTAACAGGCAAAAAATTTATGCCTAAAATATACTGAGATGCATATTGTTTAAAGAATCATAAAGCTCATTCTCATACTTGTCTTGTTCCTCTGCATGCATTTGTATAACATGGAATAGTCAGCCTATTACAATAATTTTTGTTCCCAGATTTCTTCTCTTGCTTAATACAAATCAGACTGATTGCTGCTCCTTACTTATCTAACGTAAGATAATTCCAATGCATCATAATAACAGACTTTCATTTGGCTAATTACAATAACTGCTCAGGTAACAGTCTGTAATCAGTAAGCCTAGCAAACACCAGAGTCACAAGCAATGACTACATTGATCAGCAACATTAACCATGCTCTACTGATGGTCAAAAGCTCCTCCTTAAAGCTCAGGACCATTCTATTCTTTAGGGCTGGCCTACCAAGATCTAAGTACACTACTAAATTATATACAAGTTTCAATGGCACAAAAGAAGCCACTATAAACTAAGAGTCCTGTTATAGTATTAGAATTAGAATAGAAAGTTTCTGGACAAGTTTTGCAGAGTGTTGGGCTTTGCACTGCATCCACCATGCAAAATCTTATTTATTGAAAGAATAGAATTAGGTTTGATTTAAAGAAAACGATACCATCTATTTTGTTGGGATTTTCTGTTCTTTGATAGCATCCTAAACTCCTCTGTATTTGCATCTCATTAGCAAATTCTAGACTTAAATATTCACATACAAGTTCAACAACATTGACTGTTTGACCACTACAAACTTCATGAAAACACATAGATGTGAGCAATCAACTTTAAAAAAAAAAAGCATGGATGAAATAACAAGGTGCTCAACTCCTACAAGCTGCTAAATCACAATTTGATTTATGCTTATTCTCTCCTCATTTTCAACTTTCAAGACTCGTGGATGGCAAAACTAAAGAAGCAAACATAACAAATAATTACCTTAGGATTTGTAACAATTACTCCAAATGCACTGAAAGTATCATGCAGAAGTTTCTCATCAACATCCTGCAAAAAAAAAAGAGGATTTTAGCAGCAAAATCAAAAGAAGCAAAACACTTCATATTCACATAAGTATACTTTGAAAGAATTAGACAACTCACAGGGTCAAGATTTCCAATAAAGAGATTCGCTCCCACATCCAGGCTCTTTTTATCTTGTGACGCCTAAAACCAAACATGTAATAAATCATCTTAAAACTACATAAAAACATGTTTATTAACAAAACAACACATGAAAACAATAAACTCCCTTACCTTATTTACACGAATTGGCTTACCATAAAGCTTAATCATATTCAAAACCTTAATTGCCTGCATAGTCAAATCTCAAAACCTAAAAAATAAATCCCAATAATTTTCTAGTAAAAAAACGAGTAACTGTAAATGAAATTCAAAGCCCGCTTACATAATCAGCATCTTCTTCACTCCGAAACTCTACGAATCCATATCCTTGGTGAAGATTTGTTACTCTATCCTTAGGAACATAAACATTAACTGAAAAAAAAAAGAGGAAAATGTTAGAAATTAAACTCTAATTTCGTAAAGTAAGATTAAAAAAGGCTATCACTTACCAACAGGACCGGCTTGAACAAATAATTCCCAAAGTAATTCCTCGGAAACTTGAGGATCGAGATTGCCAACGTAAGCAGTAGCATCTTGATTTCTCTCGGCTGAGTGTTGGCCAAGTAAGTTAGCTCCAACACCCGGTGCTATTCGAGTCGTCATACTTTAGTTTTCCTCTCTAAAACCCTAACCCCCCTTTCTGTTTATGAATCTGGAAATTTGAACCTAGACAGGTGGACTAACAATTGGGCTTTAATTAAATTTTACAATTGGATCGTGGAGACCCAACTTTTTTTAAGACAAGAGTTGAGGCCCAAATTGATTATTTGTTTATGATTTTTATATATTATTATTATCAACTTATTTTTTAATTTCTGATTGAGAAAGGAGAGAGAGGTCACTGAATTTTGCCGATAAAGAAAAAAAAATATTATTGACACCGATTTAAGCAATTAAAATAGATGATATTTGTGTCAAATTGTTTCATTTGATGAGGGGAGTTCATATTAGGTGTTTTTTAAGTTCGTGAAAAAACTGATTTGAACTTGGGTTGTTTTTGGTTTTGGGTTGATTTCAGTTTTTGGGATGATTTTTTGGGTTTTTTTAGGCAATAGATAGGTTTATCACAATTCCAAAGGTATTTGATAGGTGTTTTGGGATAAAAATGGATTGAAAAACGAGATTTTAGATTAAAAAAAACTCAAACCTTGATTTTCCGGCCACCATAATAGTCAAAATTTGGGCAAATCAGATAATAGTTAGTTATATCTATTGTATGTTTACGCAAAAAGTGAAATTTCTCTCTTTTTTCAGTTCAACACCTCATTTTTTTTCATTCCTCCTTCTGTTTTCAATTTCTTCCTTGAACATTTTTAATAATTATTCGGGTTATTTTTTGACTGATCAAGTCAACTAGATCACATCAAGAAAACTTCCATACGGTTTAATTTTAAACCTAGTTAAGCAAGGGGATGGGTTGAGAGGGCTTTTTCTATCCATTCATCTTTTTTCCCTCAATTTCATTCAAAGATTTTTTTGATCAGCCTAGCATGTTGTCTCAAAATCGGTCAAGTTAACTAGGTCACGCCAAGGTAACTTCTAAATGGTTTAATTTAAAACTTGAGTTAGACAAAGAGTCGGATAAGGAATTTCAAAGTTGACCTACTAGGTTGGATTTAATAAAAATATCAAATAATTCTCAATAACATGAATATTTTTTGTCAATTTAAAAAATAAGAAATTGATCTTGCCTGCAATGTAACAGGGGATATAAAATAATAATATGTAAGTCTCTTACATACTTCTACCATATTATTCTATGCAAAGTCTTATATAATTATGTTTTTAATTCTAAGAATACCATTTATCTATGTAAGAATATAATATTTATTTTTTGAAAAATAAATTAAAATATTAATTTTAAAAAAATTTCAATGGTCATGTGATTCTATGATTTTTACCATTTATCTATGTAAGAATATAATATTTATTTTTTGAAAAATAAATTAAAATATTAATTTTAAAAAAATTTCAATGGTCAAGTGATTCTAAGATTTTTTATTTTTAAAGATATTTTGAACAATTTTGAGAAATTTAATTATTATATTCTTATATAACTTTTAAAAAAAACTAAAACAAAAATATAAAATATATTGGATAATTAAATATAATACAAGGATATAATATATATATATATATATAAAATTAAAACTATAAAAATATATTAGAAACTTATTCAATTATATAAGAATAAATTAAACCTTGTTTTACATACACATAGCATCATTAGGGTTAGCACAATATGATTTTCCTTTTTTCTTATATAGCTTAAAGACAATTATTTTTTCATGATGGTATATTTTATCAATTGATAAAATTAAAAGTAAATTTTATTTTTTAGTGTATATATATAATAAAATATATAATACGTGGTTGTTATATTGTAACAACAGACACAAATTACTGTAAATTGCTACAGTAAAATTATTATTTTGTTCTTCAATGCAAAAAATGATGCCTTGGTTGTGGGTGTGTTTTTGTCCTTTTCACTATCCAATTGTTATTAAAAGATTGTTTGGGAATATTTAAGTTTTTTTTAATTTTTTGCATAGTAAAAATATTTTTTCACCCTCAAAATCAACAAATTTTTAAGTTATTGACTAGTAACTTTTTTAACTCTTCAAAAATTTGTAAACAATAAAAATACTTATTTACCCTCGTAATAAAAAAAAAATAGGCTGTTAGACAAGGGTTTTTGGGTTTCTTCATTCTTCATGTACTGTTCAAATATGTATTTGACCCTAGAAAAGACAAGAAAATAAGATTTGCATTCAAGGGTATTTTGTACTTTCACACAGTTGTTTTGAGTAATTACTTGAGTCATTATGAGGTGTTTTGATATTTTTACTTTTTAATCAAAAAAGTGATTGGCACATGCAGTGAGTGGGTGACATCCACATTCCACGCCATTTAGGCGGCACATTCAACACCACCCGATGACCAAACCTGACCTTCCACTGTTTCTTTGGACGCGCTACCATGTCCTTTTTTACATGGTGTGATGCGCGACGATGTATGGTGGTCGGATTGTCGTCGATGATCATTTCTTGCTTTTTTTTCTCTCTCTCTCCTACTAGATAAAGTGCATGATTTTCTACTTTTTTTTTGTTTTTCAATTTCAGTTCTCATTCTTTTGTTTTTTTTTTTTTTGTTCTTATTCCTTTTAAAGATTTTTTTTTTCTAATTTGGTCCTTTAATTATAAGTTCTTGTGTGTTTTTTTTATCCTTATTCTTTTAAATTTAAATTTAATTTTTTTTTTATGAGTTTATCTTTTATTGATTCAAATAAACAAGTTCAGTAAATATAATCGGATAAATATCTCATTTTATGTGATTGAATATCTTAATTTGCATTTATCTCTCTGTTTTTTCCTCTTTTTTTTTAATGATTGTTTTTCATTTATATATATAAATACTT
>Ga0307517_10011884_pt1 | contig 12019 bp, 7 predicted proteins | sample 23_EM_MG_FD_194515 | JGI IMG/M metagenome (GOLD analysis project Ga0307517, IMG submission 194515) | Populus trichocarpa ectomycorrhiza microbial communities from riparian zone in the Pacific Northwest, United States - 23_EM | ecosystem: Host-associated > Plants > Roots > Unclassified | place... | reverse complement strand
AACGAAGCATCAGTTCCTGCCTCCACCAAACTGAGAGACAAGCACATCCGTTACAGCAAATAGAATTTACACGACTTTTTTCTTCTTTTTACCTTTTTTTTTACTGGGTTTTTATATAAATTTAACGTGTTTAAAGTAGTTTTTGTTTTGAAATATTTTAAAATAATATATATTTTTTATTTTTTAAAATTTATTTTTTATATCAAATATCAAAACAATCTAAAAATATATAAAAAATATTTTAAAACATAAAAAAAATCAATTTTTTAAAAACAATTTTCTATCACATGAACAAACAGTCTCATGGAAAATCCTTCTATATATGAATTGATGCATTAACTCCCTTGAGTTTGAATTTGAGACGATAATGGTAGCTGTCTATTTAGGTGCAGTGATCAATATCACGGATTTTAGAGGATATCACAAACACAAATTCACAAGTACCCATTGCTAATTAATATCCATCTGATCACCTGTAAAGAATTCAGTTCTGCCATCCTTCAATATTCAAGCGCATTGGCGTGGATGACTCTCTGGTCAACGACGGAAGAGCACTATCTCCTGGTGCAGCACTCTCCTTCAAATACGCCAACACCAAGCAATACCCTCTTTCAGTTGACCCAGCCACATGTTATTTAGTTTTATGCGTTTTCAGCACTGTTGCTAGTCAAGCACTACTCCTTGCTTCTTTTCAATAATTCCCTCTTTAATAGCCAGCCAATAAAGACATACATGTCCAAAATTCACGTACGTGCGCAATACTTTCATTGATTTCCCTTTGATTCATGCTTAATTCCCAAGACAGAATAGCTTTCCTTGTGGATGCTGAATGGTGAGTACAAATTAACAGCTCAAACTGATGCAAGAATGCTATGCTACTTACGTCATGATAAAATCACTGTACGTAATACTTTCAGTATTCTTTCGAAGGCAACTTTCCTCGCAATTCCTTCCCTTTGCTGTCGTGAATTTCTGAGGTTTAACAACATTTTTCCATCCCTCAACTATCACAAGGACTCAGTTGTTTGATCGAGACTTCCGTAATGGGGTCTTAACGACATAGTTTTCCACTTCTTATGGACAGGCACCTACTGTTACAATCAGTTGAAGGGACCTTATTCGATCGGCTAGTGAAGAATTAGAGTTATAACGTAGAAGTGTATGGATGGCTGAGCTGAGCTAGCTTTGTCAGTATCATTCCATCTATCACACAAAAGAGAGTGACGGGACAAGATTGGACAAACCTGGGTCGGGGTCGGTATCACTATCAGGCTGAAAGTTCCAGCCATTGCAGAATAGGCCCAATGAAGATTTTTAGATTGCTCTCTTTGAGCACAGAGAAAGTTGAGGATGAAATCTACACTCAAGTCGTGGAGGGAAAATATTTTGAGATGCTGGCTGGTCGAAAGAAGATTGCATCTATGTCCTTCTCAAAGCAATATCCAGCTTCATCCTTGTTTAATTAAGAATAAAAAATAAAATTAGGATACTGCCTCAACTTCATTACCCTCTAACCTATAATGTAATTAGGATAAAATATTGTGAGAAGTTAATTTCTATAATTTTTATTTTAAAAAATGCAAGTCATCAATGCAAAAGAGAGAAAGCAAGATGATCATGAGTAAGATCCAATGAGAAATTAATGTAGAGTTTATTAAAGATACAGACACAAATAAAAATTTCATTACACAAGCACATGATTTTATTTTTAAAAGCTCAATTTAAGCATGAGGCAAATAATAAATATACATACTCGTATGAAAAATTCATGAGGGCTTTATTAAAATCAAGTTGATTTTTATAATTGAAATCAAATCTTAGGAATTGAAGAAATAAAAAGTTTCTTGGAGTCATTACTGGCAAAAACACCAAATCCTGATTTCTCTCAGGACATAGTCCTAAATTGGATAGATGAATAAAGCATGATGCTCCTTGCAGTTATGTATTCACTTGATCCATAAATTACAAAGATCACTCTTACACAAAATATTGAATTACAAAATATTGTATTTCCTTGTATTTACTGTCCCAGAAATTAAGAGTATCATCTCCAAAAGTAACACCAACAAAGTTGTCATTCATTTGTTTGATTTAGGTTGACTTGATCGTGTGTTAAAAACCATGTCTCTGTGCTGCAGCAGCTACCTTGCGATCATCACGTCGCAATGCCACCTTAAATCCTGGCCTATCAAGGTTTGATTGGCATTTGATGGCTGATTGAGTGAAAGGGGAAAAAAAATTCTCTGCATTAATAGACACTGCCATGTTGGAACCAATAGAAAAAACATGAGGATGAATGGCTTAGAATACGAGAATACAAACTGAAAATCAAGTACATGATGAGTTTTGAAAACCCAATCTTACATTGTCATGCTGTGTGCTGGTTTCAGATTTCTGAGCAGAAACAGCTACCAACTTTTTATCCACAGAGAATAAATCCCATGATCCTTCACCCTGTAAAGCACACGAGGTGATACAGTATTAAATGAGTGATTTCAACTAAATCGAATGATACATGAGGACAAGAAGGTTTTGTTTGTACAGGTTTCCATAAACAACTCATAGAGGAAAACACAAGGTATGGACCTCCACTATTCATCCTTGAAGGAATTCAAAACAGCAGCTGTAGCCATCAAAGTTCCGTATATCTAAGAAATGGAGAGGTAAGAGCTTCCAGGGTCCAAAAGGAAAGGCTAGAGTTAATGACCTAGTTAGATAGGAGGATGTTTTGTTGCTTTTGACTTTGTAGAAAGCATCCCGGAGAAGGGCAAGGGGGAGGGCAGGGGTTTTGAGAGATTCTCCTCGTGTGCCCAATCATTAGCCATAAATAATATATATAAAATACAACCAAATTTGTTCTGAATTATCAGCTTACATGTGTATATCATCAGAATTGATTTCAGGAAAGAGGTTAATGAAAAAGCGAAATCCATCAGGGCTTATATCCCTGCATAGCAATCCTGCCAATAATTTTCAATGATGAAGTTAAAAATCAACTATATTATCTTAAACTCAACTATATTATCAAATGCTTTGGAAGAAAATTACAAAGAAATGCACCTTTGCTCTCAGCAGTTAGAAGATGCTCCTTGGCCATAGCTGGAGCAATACCCAATGTCATGGCAGCATCACTAGCAGTTATTCCAGACCGCAGGGCTTCAGGCTTTGATACAAGGTTTTTGATTCTTGCAAAAACCTAAAATTGACCAGAATAGTTACTTTTTAGAAACCAGGGTTGTATGACACATGGTGATGTACTATGAAGTACTTCTTATTTAGAAATTTCAGCACATACTAATAAAGGACTAATATGACAGTCTAGAAATCATTAAACCAATCTGGACATAATTTTGTTCATTCCAATTTATATTCCCTTTAGATATCCCCCTTACAAACACTTTTGGCTCTCAGCACCTCTTTGTTAGCAAGTATTATGATATGAATTAGCTAACAATCATATTCAGTTTACACAACTTTTGCAAATTCCATACAAATTTCCAAACAATATACAGGACAAGCAACTAAAAAAGTAACAAATGCAACTGCAAAATGAGCCTCAAGTTCATTTTGTTAATTCCACTCCAAATATATAAATTATATTAAAGCATAATTGTAATATGATTCCTTAATATGAACGTAAAAGAGATCACCTCCTCATCACTATGGGACTTATTCTGGATGACCTTCACTCCACTATCAAATTTCCGAAGCATTACTGGACTGTCAAACAAAGTACAATCTTATAAATGACTTGAAAGTCACAAAGATAATCTAATGATACATGAGCGTAGAAATTAATTAGTCTCCATCCTTTTGATCTCAAAACTAACAACCATAATGTCATATTAGTTGAAGATAGTATCATACATACACATCAAACTTCTCCCAAAGAGAACATGCTTGCAACAAATCCTCAGGTGAGATCAATTCTACATAGAACATTTACAAAAATAAATAAATAAAATAAGGGGTCTATTAGCATCAGTGAGAGCTGCTAAAAGTTATTGATTGAAGTGACAGTCAGTAAAACAAGGAATGCTTATGACAACAAACAAACCTGTGCCCCGAGCACGATTGAAGAGGCAATAGATATCTATAAGATTGATCATTCCTCCAGCTTTCTCTAGGGGAATTCTGACAAAATCTGCCAACTAAGTAACAACAAAGAAAAATTGAGATTTCTTCTTTAAGGGAAGAAAATCAAGTAAAACAGGATATATTTAACATGAGAAATATAAGATCCATCTAAATTTCTCCCATCAATGGATAAAGCCACAAGCCATGAGAAACACATACAGAGTCAACGAAACCGGTGGCAAATGAAACAGACCTGACGGGACAGTTGTTGATGATACATGGCACCTGCAGATTCTTTTGTTACTGGAGATACGATACCAACACTCAACAGCCAATCTTGCATCTCTTCTTTGGAACCCATTTCCTCATCATTCCCAGAACTACTTTGAGAGCTCGATCCAGACAAAAGCTTCTGCCTCATCTTCTCTGCTAGGATGACCATTTCTTTGGCCTTTCTCTGTAGATTTTAAACACCACTGATCATTAAGCAGCAGCCAAAACCAGAGTAACAAAACAATAACAATTTAACTCAACACATTATACACAAGGCAAAACCTAACCATTGCAGTCCTGTTACAAAGCCAAACATTCAGTTAATTCACTTCTCACATAATATAAGCAACGCAACAACCCATGTGCATAATAGCTCAAGTCAAGGTACTTCAGCTACTTCGTTACGTTATTGCTAAATAGCCAGATAAAAAAACACTAAACATCTCCCACAAGCTATTAACCTTTTGAAAAAGGAAAAAAAAAAACAGAGTGATGAAGCAATATCAATTTGGCTTAACAAAATAGACACCAGTCAAAACCAAAAGTATCGCTTTCATTTCTTACATAATCTAACAAATGCAAGAGCATATCCTTAGAGTAGAGTTATTTTCCATTAATCTATTCCTAGATAACCCAATAATTACAACTAAACATTTCCTACAAGCTATTCTTGGAAACAACAGAAGACAAACAACTATGAAAGAATTCAAGTTCATCCTCAGCATACAAAAGCCCCATGTACACATTGTTTATATCAAGCAATTATAAAATACTAATCCATTAATCTATAATCAGACAACTCAATAACTACAATTAAAAGTAAACATCTTCTATAAGCAATAAACTTTCGAAAACAACTATTACCATAAGAGCATTCAAGTCATGAAAAGCCTCTTGCAAACTCTTATCAGTACTTTCCCACATCTCCTGCTCTTTCCTCAATATCCCAGACACACCCACTAGCCTCACTGACCCATCACTCGAGTATAACCCACCACCCGAAACTGACCCAGAAGCCGGAACAGACCCCGAACTTGACCCACCGCCACTATCATTACCAGTCTCCCAAGCCCTTCCTCTCCAACAATCCCAAAACTTTGTCAAAAACCCATCAATATCTCCCTTCCCTCTAATCACTAAAGTCACCACAACACTCCTTGAATGCATAGAAACTTGAAACCGGATCCGGGGTGAGTGAAACATTGACTTGATCGACTTTTTTGGTGAAAATATATGAGTTACAGAACTCAAAGGGATTGATATTGGACTTGAACTGTCTGTCGTAGCATTAGAAGGAAGCCAAAGGAGGCGGTGTGTGGTGAGGATTCCAAGGCCTGATTTTAATGCAGGGAAGTCAAGTGAATTGATGGTGGTTGTCGCGGTGGTGGTGGGTTCGGTTTCAAGGTCTACAGGTGAGAGGAGGTGGCATTCTACTTCGGCTTGGTGGAGGACTGGACGGCCACTGCTGGTCACGGAGGCTGGTTCGAAAAAACTGGTGGTGGCGGTGGACATTCTTGTGGATGTTGTGTCGTTTGACAAGTTGTGTCTGTTTTTTAAGTCTAGTTCGTTAAGATTTAGTACAAGTTAATTTTAAGAGTTAATTAATTTATTGACATGAATTTATTTAGTCCCTATAGTATGAAGGATAGCTCAAAATGTGGCCCATCAAGGGTCATCATTATAAATGTTTCATGATTTATGAAAGATGGGGGAAAAATTAATACCCTTTAAAGATTGGGGACTGGCCCGTTATAAAAAATACTGAATTTAGGACTGATTTGTAGTTATGCTTTTTGTCTATAAGACAAAAAAAAGCTGGTACCCTGGAAACATAAGCCCGCCTTCCTTCTGTTAAAGCTTAAACCCTAATACCCTCTGTCTTCTTGCTTACTGCATTGTGTAAAGTAGCAGTCTTGATGCTTAAAGATGGAACCTTTCTTCAATTCCCGTCGTCCTAGACATCACAAACAAAAGGGCAACACTGCTCCTTATAATCAACAGGTACTTTACCCTTCTCTCTCTCACTCACTGTCTCTGATAATTTTGTATGTTAAAGGGTTTTTCTTTGTTCTAATTTTGAACTGTTTTTGGTTTTTTCTTTCTCGTTTGTTGGATTTATCAGGGATTTTCAGCAAATCCTTCTTTAACAAATTCAATGCAACCTCAGCTGGGTTTAGTCAATCCTCAAATCCCAATTCCTTTTAATAATTCAAATACCCCTTTAAGAAATGGACAAGCCATGCCTAATATGCCACCTTTAATCAATCAACAACATGGTCTAGTGAGTGGACCTAATGATCTGGCTATCCTTCAGTTACAAAATCAGGTCAACAAGTTGAATGCTTTAAAGATGTTGATGAATCAAGTAAATCAATTGCAAGGAGAGCTGTTTGGTCCTGGTTTCTCCAATTTGCCTCAACAAATCAATCAAAATATGGGTTTGTTGCAAAATCCAATGCAGAATATGATGAACCCTGTTATGCCTATGCAAATGCCAATGACTTCTCAAGTTGGTTCCTTTAATGTCCCTTCCAGAAGTCACCAAGTGGTAGGTGCTCAAAGTCCAAACTTTTTTGTAAATCAACAAGTTAAGCAGAACCAGCCAAACTTTGTAATGCCGACAACTGGTGCAAATGGATCGAAACAATTGTCTTTTGAAAATCAGCAAATGCAAGGGAACTTGTCTGCAACACAGAAAAATCAGAACTTTGTAATGCCTGCGGTGGGTACAAATGGGTCAAATTCATTGCATGTTGCAACTCAGCAAGTGGAAGGGATCTCGCCAGCATCACAACAAAGTGAGAAATTTGTAATGCCTACAATGGCTGCAAATGGACCAAAGCCTTTGCCAGCTGCAACTCAGCAAGTGCAAGGGAACCCATTTACATCTCAGCAAAGTCAGAACTTGCAACCCTCTGCTTACAATAGGTGGCAGGTAACTACATTTCAGCTGTGATTAAAAGCCGCCATTGTTGTGTACTTGTTGTTTTTAACTTGGATGATTTCTTTCTGAGCTCATGTGATTTATGCAATCCAATAGTCATAGTTTTTTTTATACGTTTTCCATGCTTTAGTACCACTCATGTAGCCGCCATGTTTTCTAAGTTGCTTCACTACCTTATTATTTGAGGTCAACTCCCTTACAATTTAATTGTTTGGCTTTTCTTGTATATGGCATCTTCTTCCAAATCTTTTTATGGTTTTGTCCATACCTTTTCTTCTTTTTTTCTTACCTCTCCAAAATGCTTATTGTGCATTCCCAAACAATTGCTTTCCAAGATGGTGAAGTTAAGTGTTTTGTTCTTGATGTAGGGCAATCCTGCTAAAAATGGCCAGGGTAGTACTCCAAATTCCAAACAAGGAATCTTTTCTGGAAAAAACTTCAAAAATAATCCAAAGAGAGAGCAATCACAATCAGGGTGTGTGTTGGAAATTTTGTTCTAAGTACTTCTACTACTATATAGAGCAGTGCCTCATAACCATCTGAAATTCATTTTCTGCAGACATCAGAAATCCGAGTTCCATCGCATGGATAATGGAAAGAGAAAGCTTGGGTTTTCTAATAAACACGGTGGAAAAGGTTTGTGATCGTAGACCTTGCTACAAGATTACCTCTTCTTCGCGTGTCTTGACGGAGATAGTTGGTTTAAACTTTGTGCTCTAAAAATGTAATAGGGAAAGGCAATGAGAGGGCAGCAAAATTTGGTCGCTCTGATCCTTCAAGCCAAGTTATGGAACAGAAAAGGTAATTTTTGCTGATCTATCCCTTAAACATTACTGATCAATTTGAGAAAGAGTTATGTTTGGCTGATCTCATATTGTGATTCAAGCTAGCAGGTGGGTGGGGTGTTGATTTAGAGTAGGCTGCTTGTTTGGCCTCCTCTGTCAAGAGGTTACACTCAAATTGATTGCAGGGTGACTTGAAATATGAAATTGGGCTATCTTTGCTTTAGCTTGTTTGGACAATTGTATCTGTGAATGAGAAGTAATAAATAGTCACAGCATTCTGTCAAATAAAAAAGTAGAAACTGCATTTTCCATTTATGCCTTTTCTCTGAAGTTGCTTAGTTCACCCCAAGATTGTGTACTGCACCTCATTCTTATGATGTATTATCTGCCTCTTTCGCTTGCTCAACATCCACTTTTCCAACACTAATTTCTGCATGGAATTTTTTTGTTTGTTTGTTCAACTCTGTACATTTGTAAACCTAGCAGAACTCATATATACACGGAACAAGAAATCAAACAATGGCGTGAATCACGTAGGAAGCACTTCCCAACAAAAACCAACATAGAGAAGGTTCGATCATGTTCTGTACCATTCTGCTGTATGAATTTAATTATTATCTAACATAATTGAGTTGATCATGAAATTGGCACTTGCAGAAGCAGACTGAAAAGCTAATAGACTCTGGGGTCATTGATAAAGAGGCCAACTTTCGTCGCAAGGTACACTATTTTTCATTGTTTCTATTGTATTGTATATTTGGCTCATAACCTTGAAGACAAGACCTTTATCTCATGCTTTCAACACCAGTGCCACTTGACAAGACCTTGTTTGTATAATATGTTCTTCTAAATGGACGATCATGTTTCTCTGGCTAAGCATATATGTCAGTGAACAATGGCATTCTGCCATGTTACATTTTATTCCACAGCATAGGTTTCTTCCCTGTCCGAAATTATAGCCTTTTACAGAATTTTCTCTCACCTTTTGGTTTTGGTACTTAATATTTTTGAAATGTTTGGTTGTCTATCTGTCATGTAGAACAATAAATGTAGTCTATAGTCTAGCTTATGTTCTCATGGAAAGTGATCTTTAACTGTCATGTAGGTGCTAAATGCTTTGCCAAGAAAATTGGATGATAAGTTGGTGTGAAGAGTTAAATTGGAGTGGTTAGGAGAAAACTAAGGCTGTCACTTGGTTATACACTGTTGATCATAATATCTAGGGTGCCCATATTTGCAATGCACAGAAACTGGTGTTTAAACGGATGATTATATCATTCATCACTAGAAATCTCATTTTATAATAGGGGTGAAAGAGAGGAAGAATGGTTTTCTATAGTTATTTGGATTAAAAATCTACTTAATGCCAGTAATAATTGGGAAAATTTCACAATATGCTTATCACAAGTATGCATTCCGTTTATATTATGAAAGGATTGGTTGGTTTTCACAAGGTGATGCAAATCTATATCTCAAGGAACTATTGAAAATTCTTGAACTACAACATGCTTCAACATTTGGTAATTTCTTGGAAATGTTTCATGCAGCAACTCAAGGAGATTTTGGCAAAGCAGGCTGAGCTAGGAGTTGAAGTTGCTGAAATACCACCAGAATACATGTTAGATTCGGAGAAGTTAGGAGTTGAAGTTGCAGAAACACCACTGAGCTATCTGTTAGATTCAGAGAAGCTAGGAGTTGAAGCTGCAGAAATACCACCGCACCATCTGTTAGATTCAGAGAAACAAGAGCATGGAAGGGAAGATAACAGAAGGTCCTTGACTAAGAAGGGGAGATTCTGGAACAAGCATGATAGAAGAGGAAGATATAAGAGAAAAGGTCGGTCAGACATGCAGCTTGGATTAGAAAACGAGGATAGGAAGCCAACGCTGTTGGAGAAGCTTCTTTGTGCAGATATAAAGAGGGATAAGCACCGGTTGTTGCAGGTTTTTAGGTTCATGGTGGCGAACTCTTTCTTCAAGGATTGGTCAGATAAGCCTTTGAAGTTTCCTTCGGTAGTGGTTAAAGAAGATGGTTGCAAGGATGAGCCACAGGAAGAAAAACCTTCACTTGTTGGGGAAGAAGAGTCTGAAGTTCCGAACAATACAACAGTTGAAGATTTTGGTGATAGAGATGATGGCGACGAACATGATGCTCAAGTGGAGCCAGGGAATGGTTCTGTCATGGGAAAATGTGATATTGTTGACGAAGTTTATAGGGTTGAAGAAGGAGAAATCATTGACTAAGATTGCAAACAAACCCCGTGTCTGCAACTTATGTTGAAGTGCCCAAGCATTATAATCCGTTCACTCCTCTTATTAATTATATTCAGTTTTGCATTAAAGTTTGTCAACAAATGGATTGGAGTCATGAAGAGAATGAAAATTTGGAATGGTATGGATGGATTATGGAAGCCATTCAGATTGAATAGGTACAACCAGAGCGCCAGAATTTTGGCCAGACATTTATCTTTAAAACCTTTGCTCTTCGTAAAAGTTCTCTCTTTCGTTTTAAAGTTTATTGGATCGTGAAATCATCTCCCTTCAAATGCTTAACAGCCCAAGATTTGCATGGATCATCGTAGACCATCCATAAAATTCTTGGATTAACTGAAAAGAAATGGCATTAATTAATTCTCTTAAGTTCTTTTGCATTAGATTCATGACGAGCTCACATAATTTTTCGTAGTACATTACTAGCTGATCCTCTCATATTCAAGGGTTGGTAACAACACATGCACATACAGACATTTCATAAATTCTACATGCCAGTGTTCTTACCACTTGAAACAGATTGACCAAATCACAAACTCGAAAATGGTTTTACTGGAGAGGTGCTCTAGTCTCCCCTGAAACATTACAGGCATGCTGACTTTGCATTGCTCTAAGGTTGATTGACAGTCTGAAGTCCGTGCAACATGTACATATCCCAAGCAACAACATACATGTAGAAATATAAAAAGTTATGCTAATATTATTAATTAACTTGGTACCGTTTTAAAGATGTAAAATCTAAAGGGATGCAGCATGCCTGTAATCTCATAAATGTTAGCTCATTTTGATTCTTCATCCAAAAGCTCCATAAGATCCTTCATCATTGGGATCATAAGTAGCATCATATCGGAGAATCGGTATGTGCCTCACTATCTCGGATTCTTGCCGTGACAATCTTTGAGTGAACTCATTTGTCATCCCTGCGGACGATAAATCTTTGAGATATCTCAAGTTTTGATTTCCAGAGGGCACCTTATTCAGTTTTGGGCAGGGTCCCATTTCTAGTCTTTTAAGAAGTGGCAATGCTCCTTCGTTTATTAACATTTCATTCAGATTGCTCAAGCCTGCAAGAGACAGAAACTTGAGTTTCTGAAACCCTCCTCCTTCAAAATGCATCTTCTCTCCGTTGTATGCCCATACAAGTGCAAGATATTTTAGATTGGGCAGAGCTTGAAGGACTTCAATGGAATCATCCATGAAGTTTGTAAAACTCAAACTCAGTTCAGCCAGATTGTGTAGTTTGGGAATCCAACTAGGAGACTTTGCAGCTGAAGAGGAGGAGAAGATATTGATTGGACTTCAAGAATTTCATTCCTGGGATTGATTGAAAAAACAAGTATCGACCGCAGGTGAGCCATCTTCTCTAATGCAGTGCATAGATACCTTCCATGTTCTCTTTTCAAATTGATGATCCCCAATTTCCTCATCTTCGTCGACACTTGTAGGCCATCATTGATCAAGCTTAAATTACGATCCACTTTAATTATAAACAACGTTTGCAAGAACTCCAAATGCTTAATGCTGCCATGTATCTTCAATGCCCGAGTCTTTCTATCATCAGCCAAAAGATGTCGCAATTCAGGGAACGTACTGATCTCAACTGGCAACTCTTCCACGAAAGAATTTCTCAAATCCAAGGACTCCAGGTCATGAAGCTTTCTTATTGATCT
>Ga0307517_10011882_pt1 | contig 12020 bp, 17 predicted proteins | sample 23_EM_MG_FD_194515 | JGI IMG/M metagenome (GOLD analysis project Ga0307517, IMG submission 194515) | Populus trichocarpa ectomycorrhiza microbial communities from riparian zone in the Pacific Northwest, United States - 23_EM | ecosystem: Host-associated > Plants > Roots > Unclassified | place... | reverse complement strand
TGAAGATTTGGGTACAATTAAGCTGAAAATATCAGTTTTTCAGGGGAAGAATGATCCAAAAGTTTATTTAGAATGAGAGAAAAAGGTGGAGTGGATTTTAAGTGTCATAAGTATTTAGAGCATAAGAAAGTCGAGCTTGTTGTGATTGCTTTTACTGACTATGTCATTGTATGGTGGGGTTAATTAGTGACAAACTACATGATGAATTATGAGAGACAAAGTTGATGCTTGGGATGAGATGAAATCCCTTATGAGAATGAGATTTGTGCTAAACCACTATTATAGAGAATTGTATCAAAGGTTGTAGAGTTTGAGTTAAAGTACAAAGAGTGTTAATGGGTACTTCAAAGAGAAGGAGCTTGCTATGATTGAAGCTAATGTTGAGAAAGATAATGAGGCTATTATGGCTAGATTCACAAATGACATTAATCATGATATAACTCATATTGTAGAGTTGTATCATCATGTGGAGTTGGAGGAGATGATGTATATGGCCATGAAGATGGAGAAACAACTTAAACGGAAAATGTACCATTCAACAAAGCGAACCATTCAAAACCTTGGAAATCCAATTAAAAGCTAACACTAGGGGTAGTCCATCACAATATAATGAGGAGGGTAAGGACGAATACCCTAGAGAGAAGAAGACGCCTCGACCATTGTTAAAGGTAACAATGTTACTTCTACTTCTCATAATTGTAACATTAAATGCTTTCGTTGTATGGATTTTGGTCATATTGCTTTACAGTTTCCAAACAAAAGAGTCATGATTATGAAAGCTAATAATAAGGTTGGGACCAATGGGGAGGATGAAGAGGATAAAATGCCACCATTAGAGGATGCTAATGATGTTTGTGTTGAGTATCCGGTTGAGGAAGAGGCACTTGTGGTGACGAGAGCACTAAATATGCATGTCAAGGTAGATGATTTGGAAGGTCAGAGGGAGAATATATTCCACATGAGATGCCATGTTCATAATAAGGTATATAACTTAATTATAGATGGTGGTAGTCACACTAATGTAGCTGGTACTAAATTGGTAAGAAAGTTGAACTTGCATACTACCAAACATCCATACCTTATAAATTACAATGGTGAAGTGAAAGTGAATATGCATGTTTTAGTTGCTTTTTTTATTGGTAAATATTGTGATAAAGTGATGTAATGTTGTGTCAATGCAAGCTTATCACTTGTTGCTTGGTAGACCATGATAGTATGATATGAGAGTTAAGCATGATGGAGTAACAAATAGGTATTGCTTTGAGATGAATGAAAGCCCTATAACTCTTGTATCTTTGACACTTAAACAAATATATGAGGAGTAACTGAAACTAAAGAAGGAGAACATGGTTGAAAAGGAGAGCTTGTACATCAAGAGGATCTTATTTGCTAACAAGGTTCTTCTTGGTTTTGATAATGATGCTATTCTTTAGCTTTGTACTTATTTGTTGACCTTAGAAGATGTTTTCCATAATACAGATTCGAGGTTAAATCTTTTTAAAGAAAGGGAGGATGATACGAACAAAGTCAAGTATGAATTTAACCTTAAAATGTCTACTGACAAGTTTTGCGAGATCATGCATATCTCTCAAACCGTTCATCAAAACGAGCTAACTTTTTCAAGGAAATACTAGACACATGGAACTATATTTTGGTAAATGTTCATGTCAAATTGAGCTCGAGAACATATAATTTCAGAGGATCGAAGTTACTAGACAAATCTTGTCAAATTTGCTAGACTAGACCTTTGTGTATTATTTGAGACATATCTGGAGCTACATGTGGAATTTTTCTACGATTAAAATTGGTCTAGAAACTAGATATATCAAGCTTTTCAACCATATATGGTAGGCCTGATAATTCATCCAAATGAGAGAGAACGACGTGTTGAAGTCAAGACTGAAAATATGCCAAGAATGTGTGAAAATTGAAGATTTGAGCACATGGAGGAATTTTAGCATGAAGACGTTGTTTTTATTATCCTATTTTATTTATTTACTTAATTTTGAATAATTATTTTTAATTTGAGTTTGTTCTAGTCCATTAGACATTGTTTAGGGATTTATTTTATTATTGAACTTATATTAGTTGATTACTAGTTTAGGCCCATTAACTTGCAACCCAAAAGGTCCATTAGGGTTAGTTAAAGGAGACTATAAATTTTTTTTAGCTGCAAATTTTGGCAGCAAGTTGAAGAATAAATGCGAGTTTTTTTTTGTTTGTTCGTGGAAAAACAACTTTTCTTTGCAGAGACAAATATCTTATACTAACTTATGGAAGATTAACTGGCTTCGTAGTATTTTTCGCATGCTTAGAGTTTTTAGATATAAGGTTATCTCTGGATCCAAGGTTTTTTTCTAATATTTTTGGTTTTTAAGTACATAATTATCTCTGTCAAGATTTTATTAAATCAAATTTTTAGCTTTTCAAGTTGTTATTTATTTTGTTAAGGATTACTTGACTGTGATGGATTAATTCGTATCACTTCTTCAACAAACCTGTGAAACATAGAGACAGCTTGCTTGCTTTGTACCACAATATTGTTAAGAACATAATCATTCAACCATCTCCAATCTTGCCAGCTTGTTATTGCAAGGATGAGAACCCGATCCTTGACAAGGCCTTGTTACACACTTCTCTAAGCTTAGAAAGAACCATTTACAATGATCCTTCTCAAAAAATTTGACCTTGTCCTTCTCGTCTAGAACACTGCACTAAACATTTGGCCACAGAGTAGTCTCTAAGCACGTTTCCCTCTTCACTCTTTAGTCATGTAAGGTGTCAAGTAACTGGTTCCTCTAAAAGCTCATGTATTAAAAATCTTTTAATCTGTACCAGCCAGGAGAGACAGAGAATCTTGTGTGGGCTTTTACATTTCCAAACTAAATCCCTCTCATAGTGTGAGTTATTCCAGCAACCTTCTTCCTATAGCCAGTTCTTCCGAAGATCTGTCTGTTCCTCTCTCCTGCTTCGTAGGACAGGTTCATGAGGAAATCTTGAAAGCATTATCACAAGGCACCAAATGGCCGAATGTATTCCATTCCTGTTGTTCAATACCACCAACTCACTCCACTGCTTTAGGATACCAATGAGCTTCGGGGATAGGATGGAAATGCCTTGTCGGCAAGAGGGCCCTCTCCCTCGACTGTATCCCAACAGAAAGAGAGTAAAGCCTTTGTCCCCACAATCCTTCTAGTGCTCGCTCACATGTATACCCTTGACACACAAATTCCCTTCCACTGGTGAGAATCGTTGCCTTGGCCCCAGCCCTACTGCAGAGCACCTTCTCCTTAAACCCGAACCTCTTTTGCCATTAGGCCGATAAACTACCACTTCAGCAAATGAATCCGCAGCCATTACAAGGTTGATTTTCCTTAAAGCAAACTCCCTTTTAGATTGAACTTGCTTATTTTCTTAAAATATGGTGCTGCATGCTTATCAAGATCCTTGTGGAAATGCACTAGATCACCTATAGGCTTTATAGCATAGTGGACCTGCTTTGCTGACGGGAGATACGAAATAGGTAGTTGCGCTTGCCCTCGCTTAGAAACTCTACGCCCCCTGTTATATATACATGCTCTCGAAACTAGATTCACTCGTTTTTGTCTCCAGCGTCTATTTCAGAGCAGTCTGGCGATTAGGCTATCTCGCACTACTCGAAGACTTCGTAAACTCATTGCTGGGTTCTATCGTAGTGAAAGCTGCTGTGTGGAGATCCTTGTGCCAGTGAAGATTGCTTCCAGTAATCGGGAAATAATAAATACAAAAACCGTTGTTTTATATCCAACACAACACTACGGATAGGGAAGGATCTATGTCAAAACAATTTGACATGATAATGCGAAACTTCAAAATGGGGTCGATATCATTATAATCACAAAGGATCAAAATACGAAATACCAGCAAAAATCTTGTTTTGAAAAACAAAACCTTAGCTCTGGATGTTGTTCTAGTTGAAATCTAGGCCTAGAAATTTATTCACAGAGATTGTGGCGGAATAGAAATTAATTAATGCCAAAGAGGTGGAATAGGAATTGGAAATGGCATGTGATCTGTAATTTAGAAAATATGGAACATTGATTGCTCTTGCATGTAGAAAAAACCAGTTACGAGCTATTCTATATTACTCCAAATATTATTTCCCAATGGAATTCCCAATGAATAGCATTTCCCAATTTAGTCACCAGCATATATTGTAGCAGAGAAAAGGACCTTCACTCAAAGCTTTTCCAGACAGGTTCATAAGATTGTCATCATTAAATTTCAGAAATGTTTTATTTTTTACTAGTAAAGTATGATCCAATAATTGGAAACAGACCACAAGAGAAAGAGCATTACCAAGTTTGAAACTAACCAGCCTCTGGTTCCATGACCGTCATTCATTTTAAATCTCACATTGTTTTCTTCCAATGTTCAATGACTTAACACAAAAAAAAAAAAAAAAAATTGAGTAAAAGAAAGTTTTAAAAAGTGTTCTTATTAGAAGCGGGGCTAGAGTTTTACCCTGACCAGTACTTATTGATCAGATTAAAGACTGCAATGACACGAATCAAGCAAAAGCAAATAACAAAACATTATAGAAACTGGCATAGCAGCAAATTACAATAACACACCCAAAAGCTAGATAACACAGTTGAATTAAAAGAAAAGAAAGAAAGAATGAATGCCTCCATCAGATTCAGAAGGCATTACCTTGCTTGGCCAATGGGAGAAAGGAACTTGAAGCCTTACTCCCTGGTGCCTGTGATCATTGATCTGTTTTAACTCATCCCAAAGCTAAAAAGTAAAAACAACAAAGAAGTAGAAAGACCCTCATTTTCCTTGATCAACCAAAAAAACAATATAACCACACCAAATCAGAATCAAAGTGATGAGAATGTAATCACACTTGGATTTGGGCGACAAGGAGCTGGTTGCACCGAAATTCTTAAATCCATTTTGGATTTTGCAATCCTCTCTGCTGTTGATACCCACCAGTAGCAGAGCCAGAACCAGGTTGTCTCCCCAGCAACTTGAAGCTCTAATTGCTCCATAAACTGACGGCAGGGAATCTCTTATTCCCAGTAAAATCATAAGCCTTTGATGTATCCAAAGCCTTCAGCTGGAACTCCCAAACGAAACAAGCCAACAACCACCAATTTTGCAAACTCAAACTTCTCCTCAATCATACACTTTCAACACAAGTACCAATTAGATCAACAATGCAACAGTACAAGCATCCCCTGCTGCCAGACCAATTTGTTTGTTATTTTTAGGATAGAGCATGTGCTATCAGGGGTGCATTTAGGGCAGAACTCATCGAGGAGATTGATTTGGACATAAAAAATCAGTATAGTTATGGCTTAGAAAGGTGAAACATAAAGGAGAGATCAAACGCAAAAGAGAACTCAGCTGCAAACCTCATAATTAACTAACAACAACACTGTTGGAGAACATAACAAGCTGCCAGGAAAAAAAAAAAAAACTATTTCCTTCTTCGACTCTTATCAAATTTTTATAACAAAAGCCAAGACAAAGGGGGCAGAACTGCCAAAAAAAATGATGCTCTTATGATATAAATTATTCAAGGAACTACACAATTCACACTTCTACATCTACCTCTACAATGCCACATACAGGAAAAAAAAAAAAAAAAAGACGAAGAAGAAGCACAAGACAAGCTACTTTTGTTGCCCAATTCAAGTCAATAACCGTGTACAAAACCCCCCCAAAAAAGGAAAAGAATTCATTGATTATGAAGTGCAAAATACCACTAAATACAATACCATACAACAAGAGCACAAAGCAAAGGTAGAGTACTGAACCGCTGTAACCCTCCAACTCCAGACTTCTCTTCTCTAACACCCGGTGCAGAGGACAACATTTTCGGCGAACTCTCTGGCGACAAAGCAACAGCAGGCGGCAGTGCATTTCCCATATCAGAATTCCCTGGCTTACTAGTCAACACTGGATTCCTCCCAAAAATCTCTTTAGGCAAAAGCACTTTTGAAACCCCAAAAATTGCAACAGGGTTCTGATCAAAAACCGTCTGCGTAACAGACGCCAGAACAATCCCTGAATCAATCGCAACCGACCCATTAGCCCTCGAAATATTTAAAGTAAAACTGCCAGCACCCATATCTTCAGTAGCCAATGTAGGCTGCACAGGATTAACAATAGACTCCAATGAACCCAGAGGGTAATAAGAATGTAAGACATGGAATTTCAAGACATCAGCTTTCTTATCAGCTGGCAATGACTGTAAACTAACATCAGTTTCCGACAGATCTGAAAATGCAGAATCAGTAGGCACAAAAAGAGTTATTCCAGCTCCTCCTTCATCGGCTTCGAATTCCTCTACAACACCAGAAGCAGATAACAAAGATGCTGCGACAAAAAAACTGCGGCCATCAAGTAATGCTTTAGTAATATTCAAACCCAATGTGGGCCTTGTTTCTGATGCCATCAAATCAAACCCATATGGGACTAAAAGAGAATTCACTGAAATTATTGAAACATTGTAAGGAAGAGTCTTTATCAGGGACAAAACCGTGGCGTTTGAGGAGGAAAAAGGGGATGGAGAGGAAATAGTGATTGCGTTTGTTACTGGGTTTCGAGTTATGTTAACAGAGCCAAAGTTGGAGGAGGCACGGCCGGTTGTTTGGAAGAGGGTGGTGATGAGGGCCCCAGCTGGGGGAAGTTGGTGGAGGTCGGAGGAAGAGAGGTATTGGAGGAGGATGTGGTAACGAAGGAGGTCGGTGAGGGAAGAAGGAGAGAGGCGGCGCGTGAGGTCTAAAGAGGAGGAAAGGTAAGAATTTGGGATGACTAAGAGAGTGAGAGCAGAGCGGTTGGAGAGGTCTGAGGTTATAGAGGGTGTGGAGGCGAGGAGGGAAGTGAAGGAGGAGAAGTCAGGGAAGGAGGAGAGGAGGGCTGTTAGGTTGGTTATGGCTAAAATTGGGGTGATGGTAGTGGTGGTGGCGAGGAGGAGGAGGAGGAAATAGGTAAGTGTGGTTGTTGGGGTAATTTGGGAAATGGCTGGATTGATTCGTGCCATTCCCCTGGGGTTTCTTTTTCAGGATGTAGCAGAGAGAGAGAGAGAGAGAGAGGGGAGTGAGTGAGAAGGAATGGGACTGATTTTGATGTGGAGAAGGAAAATGTGTTAAAAATGTGTTTTTTAGGGGAGGAATAAGGAAAGTTTCAGTCCTTGAAGGGGCTAAATTGAGTTTTTTGAGGGGGCAGTATATAACGTTTTGATCTTTGAGGGGCCTTTGCTTACAATACAATATTCGAGCAGGGCCCCTTTTCTTACATCACTCTCTTTCAATGCAATCCTCCCTCTCTCCGCTCAAAGTTATTATCTCCTTTTCTTTTCATGGCATCACTGTATTAGGTATGGCTACTTCTCCAATTTTTTTCTGTTTTGCTTTTATTTTATGCATATTGGGTGCTCTTCTTTATATATGAATGTGTGTTTATTATTTCAATCCTTTTATTTACAAATGAAATTGAATTGCTTTGTGGAAACCTAGTTCTAAAAACAGAAGTTCATAAATATGTGGAGACCATTTAGGAGGATTGTCTTGCATCTCATCTTGTTTTCTCTGTTGATCTTGTTGTTTTGTGTCTCCAATTCCTCTGATTTTCTTGGCGTTCAAAGTCAACCATGAGTTCTTGAGTTCTCACACTATCAGATCGCACACCTACTAGCAATTACTACATGACTTACATAAGCGTCCTAGCAGGTTGTCTTTTTTTTTTTGCCCTTTACTTTCCTCTCTATCTTTGATTTGTTAAACTGTTTTATGTTGATGCTAGTTTTAGTGCTTATTTTGATCATGTATGCCCCTACAGTCTTGCTCCCAATTGTGGTTAGGATCTACTTCTCAAATATCCTCTATTTGCTGCAAGTTTTTATTATGTGTTTCCCTCGTTTAGAACAGTCATAGTAATGGAAACAAATCGAACCCTATTATTGTCATGCACACTATATATGGATATATATATTTTGCCCTAGTATGAGCGCTGACCTCCCTTGGCTATCGACCATGATGAATTCTATACCCAAGAAACCCCTAGATATGTGGAGAGATGTTGGGCAGCCATTAAAGGACTACAATGGAAGAATCTCTTTTAGGGATAAAGTAATAGAACCCCCCTCCCTGTGATTGTGATCGTGCAGATCTTCTCGAGAGGAATTTGGTGTGGATCGAGTTTGAGAATGGCAATAGGTTTTTGCCTAAGGTATTTATAGAAGATGGTCTTTTCAGTGATCTCTGCCTTCCATGGCAAGATTCACTTGTCATCAAGCTTCTTGGCAAAGAGATTGGATTTTATCAGTTGAACACTAGATTAAAAAATTTATGGAAGTCGACGGGTGGTTTTGAACTGGTGGATGTTGTCAATGGCTTCTTTATGGTAAAGTTTGATCTTGAAGAGGATAAAGAGAAAGTTATCAATGAAGGCCCTAGGATGGTGTTTGATCATTACTAAGCTGTTAATCATTGGTCGGCGGATTTTGTATCATCATTTGCTAAATTAAATCGTACAATGGTTTGGATTTGTATCCCTAGTTTAAACCTAGTATTTTATGATGAGAATCTCTTGATGGCCATGGCGTTAGCCATTGGTAAGCCCATTAGGGTAGATATGCATACCTGCAATGTAGAGAGAGATAAATTTGCAAGAGTTTGTGTTGAGATTAAGCTCAATAAACTAGTGGTGGGTAGAATTTGGATTAAAGATTACTGGTATAATGTTGAGTACGAAGGACTTCACATAACGTGTGGGAAGTGTGGATGTTATGGCCACCATGACAGTGATTGCAAGCTAGTCAAGAAGACTGGACCCACCAAGGTTGAGTCGAATGCTGCTACTTAAGTGGAGGTGGTGGCGGAGGAATCACGCAAGGTGATGGAAGCCATGACAAAATCTAATCCCATGAAAGACACGCAATTGTTCCCGTTACACATGGTGACTGGTTGACAGTTACAAGGAAAAAAAAATCGTGAATTGATCACAAAGCTAAGAATAAGGGGATTGGTTATGGAAACGTACACAATAGATTTACTGCTTTTAATAGAGCAGTTGACGTGTATCCTAAAATCTTGGAAGTAGCTAGACCAAAAGTTTCATGTTGGGGAGGGTAAGGGCTCGAATCCTACTAGATATGTGTGGGCATAGCAGAAAAAGAGATTTAGGCGAGATGAACCCACTTTAATCCACCCCAAGCCTGTTAATGATATTTCTACATGGAGAATTAATAAGGGAGTGCTTGTGGGAGCCCGCAACCATGTTTCCAAGGAGGGGTCGCGGCGAGACATAAGTAAACCGATTGTTTTTTCTGCTGAAGGGTAGGGGTGAGCAAAAAAACCAAAAAACCGATTAAACCGAGAAAACCGGAAAAAAAAATAACCGAAAAAATCGAACCGTGAAGAAAAACCGATTAAACCGATTAAAATTTTTAAAAAACTGACCGGTTCGGTTCGGTTTTATAAGCCTGAAACCGAAAAAACCGAACTGAACCCAAACCGAAAAAAACCAAGCCAACCCGGAAAAAAACCGAGCCAAACCGAAAAACCGAGCCAAACCGGTTTTTGTCCTAAAAACTGAACCGAACCGAACCCGGTCGGTTTGAACCGGTTTCGGTTCTTTTTTTAAAAAAAAAAGTTTTGGTTTGGTTACTTTTTTTTTTTATAAAAACCAAACCGAACCGAAAATGATCACCTCTACCGGAGGGTCTGATGACGGTATGACAGGGAGTATCAAAGGCAAGTAAATAATGCAGCACGTGGAAGGGAATTTGAGTCCAGGTTTTATTTCAACTTCGATAGGTGTCAATGCTCATACTTCGGCCTTTGTTTTGAAAGACACTCCTCCTGACCTAGGTATTGAGCTTTCTTTTGTTACCCGAACTTCAGAAGGAACTATGCCAAGGGTTGAGGGCATGGCTATGTCCATTAATTGTTAAGGTGATCAGGGATTTAATGAGGGGATGACTATTCAGATGGATGGTGGGCAGTAACTATTCTGCTATACTTTTGCTACTTATTATCTATCTTTTTATTATGAATATGTTTACAGATTTTTCTATAATCTCATGGAATGTTCGTGGTGGTGCTAATAAGATAAGAAAATGCCACTGCAAAGAATTGGTAAGGTATAGTCCTCCTTTATTTGTCTTGTTGGAAACGCATGCCAATTTTTTGAAGGTTAAGAATTTTTGGTACAGTAGTAGTTATACTCCAGTGGCTGTTTCTGAAGCCCAAGGACATGTCAGTGGCATATGGATTATATCTTTTGTTAGCTTGGTCTCCTTTTCAACCTTGGATATCACTAGGCAATGTGTTACCGTTCAGATTTTTATGGGAAGCAACTCCTAGTTCTTATCGGCAGTCTATGCCTCACCCATTCCTAGAGTTCGACTTCAATGAAATATCTTCTCGTTCAGAAACTTGAGGAGATCTCTTCTCCTGTGCTAGGGCTTCACGTTTCTTGCAGATGATGTCAGATTGTGAGGTTTCAAATTTGGGCCACCAGGGCCCTAATTTTACTTGGCACAAACATATTCATGGGGTTCGTTACTTAGCAAAACGGCTTGACAAAGCACTGGCTTCTTCGGATTGGCAAACTAGTTTTCCTAAAGCTTATGTTGAAACTTTATGCAGAATTCACTCTGATCACAACCCGATTATTCTACCGTGGGAGATCGCTAGACTGACTTGTGAAAGATCTTTTAGGTTTGAGGCAGCCTGGACTACCCATTCAGATTATCAGGATATTGTTTGTAGTGCTTAGGATAGAGGTTGCCATAATGTCCTGAAGGGGCTTCAGGAGGTTTGGTAGGATTCTATTTCTTTCAATCAACACACTTTCGGGAATATTTTCCACAGAAAAAGATAGCTTGAAGCTCGGATTAATGGTGTCTAGAGGTGTCTTGAGCATTATACTGATGATTCACTTCTTTCTTTAGAAAAATCTTTACGTCATGGTTATAAAGTTTTAGGTTCCAAAAATCTAGAGAACAGTGGGTTACTCATGGTGATAGGATATATAAAGTTCTTTCAAGCTCAGACAACTATGCGGAGAAGACGGAACAAGATTAACGGGCTTTTTCTCTCTGATGGGACTTGGTGCACTGATGATTCTAAACTGCAGGAAGAGGCCATCTAGTTTTATAAGAATTTGTTCTGCCCTAAGGTAACTGTTACTGCTCACTTTATGAAGTCTGTTTCTTTGCCTATATTATCTTCACAAGGAATCTCTAATTTAGAGAAACCAGTTTCTAAAAAGGATGTTTATGCAGCTCTAATGAGTATGAGATCTTTTAAATCTTCGGGGAAGGATGGCTTCTAAACTGTTTTCTTAAAAAAAATACTAGAATGTGGTTGGGGATGACATCTGGCATCTGGTTCAAGCTGCTTTTATTAATGGATGTTTTGATAAAGATCTGACTAATACTTTTATTGTGTTAATTCTCGAGGAGAGACCCACAAGTTTGAAGTAGTTTCGCCCTATTAGTCTTTGTAATGTAGTTTATAAACTCATTACTAAGGTGCTAGTGAACAGGCTGCGACCTTATTTAGATGATTTAATTGGCCCCCTCCAGAGCAGCTTTATTTCTAGTCGGAGTACTACTGATAATGCCTTTGTTGCTCAAGAAGTAATGCATCATATGCATCACTCCAAAAGCAAGCGGGGTACTCTGGCGGCAAAGATTAATTATGGGAAAGTCTATGATAGGGTGATACGGGACTTCTTGTAGTCCATTCTAGAGGATTTCGGTTTAACTCCTGGTATAGCATCTCTAATTATGTTCTGTATGAGGTCTTCCTCCCTCACTCTCTTATGGAACGAGTCTAAGCTTCACTCATTTACTCCTACTTGTGGCCTTAGGCAAGGAGACCAATTTCTCCTTACTTGTTTGTTTTTTGTATGGAGAAATTGGTGTGTTTAACTACGAAGAAAGTTTCAGAGAAGATTTGGCATCCTATCCACCTTTTGAGAGGAGGGCCAGGTATATCTCACTTATTCTTCGCTAATGA
>Ga0307517_10011879_pt1 | contig 12021 bp, 14 predicted proteins | sample 23_EM_MG_FD_194515 | JGI IMG/M metagenome (GOLD analysis project Ga0307517, IMG submission 194515) | Populus trichocarpa ectomycorrhiza microbial communities from riparian zone in the Pacific Northwest, United States - 23_EM | ecosystem: Host-associated > Plants > Roots > Unclassified | place... | reverse complement strand
AGTCAATGGTATTCAGACTCTAGTCAAAAGAATAGTCATGCATTAGTCTGTATTCCTGCAGGTATGACTTTAGTGTGACTATAGTCTGACTAAGTCTGACTAATGCAAAAAGTCTCTTTTTACTGAGAGTCATGGCCCTCCCAAAGTGCCCCGCGGCCATCCACCCATTCCTGTCCCTCAATGACCAGGGAAAGGGCGGGATAAATCTTTATAATTATAATAGGCGCTGAATACAATTTTACCCCGCCAGAAAACCCCGCCAAATGCACCCAACAGCAAGGAAGCGCCCTGAGAGGCACGATTGATGACGTGTTTTATAATTAGATTTAGAATGCCATCCAATGTGCCCCGCCCCCCAATAGCAAGGGAAAAGACGAGATAAATTTTTATTATTATACTAGATCCTGAATATGTTTTTTCCCCAGCCGAAACCCCTGCCAAATGCACCCAACAGTGAATAAGTGCCCCCAGCATCAATTCTGGTGATGTTTACATGTGTGTACATACCCCGCCCTACCAGAATTAACCCCTGGACGCCCCGCCCCCCCATCTGGCACCCACGGCATCTAAAACACCACTACCCACCCCTGGCGCCCCCGGCAGCCATAGAGCAGCCCGGGATTTAAAGCAGTGAAGTATTTCGAACCTCTTTCATCGGAATTCCCGGAACGTAACTGCTAATCTTCAGTCACCTTGACTACTTAGAAGGCAGTTTGGTCAGTCAGCGTGAACTCGTTTACTAACCACAGTGTAGCGGGAATGATGTATTTTTAGCATGGTGGTGGCTAAAGAAACTATGCCATAATATATCGATAGCACTCGGCATATGCCATAAAATATCGATGGCACTCAGATGATCGCGATCTGGGCGACATTTATCATGGGCGAGGTAGAGCCAAGAGTCCAAGTATGCCATAAAATATTGATGGCACCCAGATGATCGCGATCTGGGTGACATTTATCATGGGCGAGGTAGAGCCAAGAGTCCAAGTATGCCATAAAATATTGATGGCACCCAGATGATCGCGATCTGGGTGACATTTATCATGGGCGAGGTAGAGCCAAGAGTCCAAGTATGCCATAAAATATTGATGGCACCCAGATGATCGCGATCTGGGCGACATTTATCATGGGCGAGGTAGAGCCAAGAGTCCAAGTATGCCATACAATACCGATAGCACTCAGCATATGCCATAAAATATTGATAGCACTCAGAATCGCGATCTGGGCTACATTTATCATGGACGAGCAAAGAGAAATTGAAGCTTGGGCGAGGTAGAGCCAAGATTGAGCCAAGAGTCCACGTGTTTGCGCTTGGCAATTGCTTATTTTGGATTCATCCACCACCAACTAACCGTGGAACACCCCAGGTCAGTATCTCTACAATTCTAGGTCCCTAGCACTATAGTGGGAGTTGGAATAGCGGTGAAGGACAGGCTAATCCGAAGATCTCTCACCAGATCGAACTTGAAGCTTGAAGCACAGCCTCGGCTTGGCGCTCTTATATAAATACGGTCCACTTCTCCTCTCCTCTCGTTTTTCAACGCTCGAAATACTGGATAACTTCCCCCCGCTACCCCAATAGCGACGGCGTCAACAAGTCGTATTTCAGACAGTGAGGCATACAGAACTGTTGCTTACTTATTACATAATATTAATGTTACCCACAAAGTTAACGATCTTGCCACCATGTCACGTGGGCCCTCGGTTCTGGAAGAGGGTTCCCGACCAAACGAAGAACCGACCACCACCACTACCCTACCCTGGCACAGGAGGACCTTGGCATCCTTCATCTTGTATGGTGGACCTTCCGTTACACCTACACCAGAAGAATTTGCATCGGTGCGCTCAAGGTTACAACAGGAATGGTCATTCGTTGGAGGTTTCGTAAGTCGATTTACAATTATGCCTCTTGAATCCCAGTTCATTCATCACTCAACGTATAGCTTGTGGGTATTGCTGCGTAAGTTTTTCACTATATGTTGGCGATTCGGTACACTAACAGCAACGGCTAGTGTGAACGCAACGATATTGGCGATAACTACAGATTCCATCTTCAAGATCGACTCCTACGCGTACACCGCTGTTGCCACTAGCAGCGCCGCATGTGGCCTTGGAATTACCTGTGACGTATGGTTCCTGCTCCGTTATATTTGGGTGGACTTGCAGACTTTCATTGTGTGTACACTCCCGACCTCAACCTTCTCACACTGATATAGTTGTTCATAGTATCGTTCTCGTGACGTATACGGTTCATACGTCTCCTTTTCCTTGTCATCACGCATGCCCACTTTCTGCATGCTAGTATCTTCCATCTCGCTCATGACTTTCCTCGGGCTCGTCGCATTCGAAGCGTCACCCATAGGTGTGCTCGTAATTGGGATACTAGTGGTTCTGGTGATGACCATCCAATTTATCGTATACGGGACCCATCAGTTCGCCACATCTTTTCTGCACGTCTGGAGAGCAGGTGCTAATTCAATGGTCAACGCCATCACACGCCTCCGAGGCTTCTCGCGCGGAGGATAAGTTGGAATCTAATTTTCGTTTCCTCCTTCCTATACCATCAGGGTAAGTTAGCTTCCATTCTTCCGTCATTCGTTGCATAATGCTCCTGTTATGTTCCACAGCTCCTCAATTTCATTCAACGCTACCCCGTCCTAGTGACACCTACCTATCGGCATCAAGTTTCCTCGGTTTATCTCTTCCGACTTTCTCCCTCTTCCAGGAAAACATTCAGAGTTTGATTTTCAACTATCGTACTACTTGTAGCTTATCAATGCACAAAATTTATGACATGGACCGAGAAGCTTTGGAATGCCGCCTTTATCTGACATTAACCATGACTGCACAGGCATTTGTGGCGAGAAGTGATAACAGCTTAATAAAGAAACTGTCGAGACTATGTATCACTTTCACATTTCTCTCAAGCCCAATTCCTTCGAGGACAAGGACAGCATCCGTCGTCTTCCGCATGGGCTCACCCCGACAGATTTCCAAGAGCTCTCGGAAGAGCATTGGACAGAGGAAGTTACGAAGCTTGAACAGGGTCCAGGGCGATATAGGCATCCTTTTATTCACCGAGTGTTTATTGGGGTTGATCAATGGCAAATAAATTTCTGAGAAATACTCGGCAGTGGTCCAAGATTTTTGAGCACCTACTATGCCGATTTCGTCAACTAACCCAACTATGTATCAGGCCATGCCGAAGGTCCACTTGAATTTGAACCCTTCCTTCTCCAGCTGCCAGAACACTGCGCGATCCATGACGTGCGAATCCTCGTAACCTCTTGTTCCCAATGTGATGTGCTTCAATGTTCCTTTGGCCTTTCGGAATCGACTCAACACCATCTGGCCCAACTTTCCATCCTCCGTTGAACAACGTCGTAATCTTAGCGTTTCGAGCCTGGGAAGAATTTCGTGAGATGGGCTTTTGTCGTCATTCCCAACGCTTGTGGTTAATGCCTCGACAATTGTGTTGCTCACGTCATTTTGTAGGAGCTCTAGTTCTGTAAGCGCAGAGAAGTTTTGGGATGATAGTTGTTTGGCGAGATACACCTCTTTTGTCATTTCCTTCCTTCGGTGGATCAAGGAAAAAATTTTCAACGAACAATTCGAACGTTCCAGCATCCCCTGTAAACTAGCCCAGACAGCGGGCGCCGTCGGCCCATCGCAGAGGCTATTCACCGCCGATAAATTGCACAACTGTGGGAGAGTGAGCCAATCCAGGCTTATCCAGCACGAAATTTGATGCTCAAGAGGTATGCACGGGAAAAAACACGTATATCATCTTGTTTTTCGCGTTTAAAGATTGTCGGACCCTCCCCCCCCTCCTGCCTAATTTGGAAATTTGATGGATGACAATTCGTTTATTTCTTTGTACGTTTGCCTGACACTATTCCTTTCGACGTCGTTTTCTACCTCCCACTCTAAATCCCGCGTTTTTCTTACACTCGTCGTCGCAGAACCAGCCTCCGGTAGGCCTTTCGAGAAGACCTTGGCATGATAGATGGTACTAGGTGGGAAGATATTCAGTTTATGAACCATTTAAGATAACAGGATGATGATACACACAGTCAGGTCACAACCCGGGGCATTGCATCGCAGGAGCTCGACATCATCGATGATGGATTCACATCCGTGGTCTGCGCACATGTGAGCCTCACGATCCTCCTCCTCTTTCTCTTCTTCCTCACGAAGATCCTCCTCAGCTTCGTCTGATCTAATTCTTCGCTTTCTCGGACGAGACAGCAATGGGAGTTGCTCTTTCGACTTCGAGAGATTTTCTTCTGCATCGCCGAGCTGCGGTACTTCTTCGATATCATCCTCGGAGTCATCGTCTATTTCGTCGCCACCTTCTTCTTCATCTTCGTCGTCAAGGGTCTCACTGCCGTGCGAATGAGGTAAGTACGCATAATTGAATCAGAGCAATTCAATAACTTACCGTAGGGCCATTCTTGAAGTGTGCAGATCCGAAACTTGAAGGGGGGCAATTTGCTTTTCCCGCTTTGACTTCCGAGGGGCGATTTTGAATCGGGCTTTCATCAAGGTTAGTTCATCGTTATGCAACTCGAAAAGAGGCTTATATAAATCAGGGTTTGCGGTTGGATGGGAACCAACGATATGGGAACGCAGGTTGTACTTCCAGATGGCCGGGGAATTTGGCGGGCAAAGTGGACAGACGAGAGGATGGTTGGTGCAGGGTGAACGAGGGGTGAATGTCGAAGCTGCTTTGATGGCGATCTTTCGCTTTTTGGAGCACCGTGTTGCCTTCATATCGATAGTTGTGAGTTTCGACGTAACAACAAGCCGGATAACACAGAGTGATCCAGAATTCAGGCAGAAACCGCAAGGACTCTTGTCATCTCTCAGCCGCGGGTCGTGCAAAATATGGGCGCCCATATGTGTAAGCAAAGCAGGGCCGTTAAGTTTCGACAACGAAACCTTGCGACAAAGACGGCACGAATCAAGGTCTGTCTCACGACTTGTATCTCCGTCGACATCATCATTTTCGCAAAGAAAACAAGCATAACCTGTGAGCATTAGTATCTTGATGGTCAAATTTAGGTCTAAACAAAACATACCTTCTGCAGATCGATACGGAAATGAAGGTGTCTGTGGAATCTCTGGAAGGCGATCGAGGTCTTGACCAACACGCTCATACAGCAAGGCGGCAAATGCGCGAAGCTCCGCAGTCTGGAATGCATAGGTGTCACTCCCGACATTCCGTCCACGCGATGCGAGTTGGATGACCGGATTGATAAGTTCGAACCAGTTCCCTTCAGCATGTTGAAATATTGACCGTGCCTCAAAGGCCCCATTCCATTCCCAGTCAGGTCCATCCGGTTGGTGAGAAGCGTCAAGCAAAGCAAGCTTCATAATTTGTCCGTTTATGTGAACGTTGGGTTCATGCAAATATTTGACCGGTAAGGTTTGGATTTGGGCGGCATTGTGACGAATACCGGTTATCTGAACCACAGCCAGGAAGACTTGCTTGTTACATCGGACAAGGGTGACTGCAGGGTCCCGGATACAGACAGTCTCGGGGTTCTCGCTGTCAGAAGCCACCGCCGCTGGGATTTCCGGAGAACTTCCACTTGCTGGAAGGGATTCGTCATACTGGGAAAAACCACGGACACGCTTGAGACGATCTTTCGAGTCGGAGACTGCAAAAGGGTTTGAGTAAAGTCGCAGTACAGTAGCCTTGTGAACCTTTTTTCCATCGATAAGTACCCATGGATCGTATGGTGGAGGTCGAGCATTTAAATTCGAAGCGTCTGCAAGGCCGGTAATATCGTCAAGATCAGGTTCGAGATCGGAGTCATCGACATCAAGATTGGCATCGTCAGCCGCCAATGTCCCAGGAGCCCGAGAAATTCCTGGGATTTCCGGCAAGGGTGTGGACTGTGGCTGTGGGTCGTCTCTTTCTTCATCTGACTCATCTCGTTCACCAGCCTCTTTTCCGTCAACCAGCATCATCTTGGACTTGCCAAAGGGACACAGAATATCAAAGCCGCCGTCTTCTTCCATCTTTTCGAAAGGTGGAGTTAGTTCTGCCTCCTTCAGTGACTTCTCGGCTGATCGTCTTCCAGAGGACCAACATCCATCGAGAGCCACATTCGCAACACGAACATCACCTTTCCAGGATCTCGGATTGATATGGTCGTATTTGCTTGAGATTTCTGTCGCATCATTTGGGAGGGGCTTTACAGATAACCGGCGAGCCTGACTGCCCCATTCTGGGTGTTCTTCAAGAATGTTGACACATTTCACAGCCCCGTCGATCCGATTTGTGAGCTGAAGTTGGTCCGCATTGGTATCGTTCCCAATCATGGTCCGTACTTTTCCAAAAACCTTCTCAAGTCCATCTGTCCCTAGAAGAATTATAAAGAACTTGTCAGCGGGATTGTCGAGCTGGGTTTTTGCAACACAGAAATAAACGTTCTTGATCATCGACATCAAGTCAAAGCATGTCTGGACAGGGATGAATTCTCCTTTGTCGCTGTGGTAGATAGCCAGGACCAGATGGGCTGCTGCACTCAGGTGAACGAGTTGCTCATTTAGCGAGAGATTGACGTCCAGATATGCTTGCAGGAGATTCCAATACACACGTCCAAGGAGTCGGAGAATGCGACGCGTACCCTTTACAAGTGGGCTATCATCTTGGTTGGGTGGAGGAAGAAGGGAAGTGCCGTGTAGGAGCTTTATCATGAGTACGACATCCTGTTTATCATTTGGCGCTAACAGTGTGTCCGCTGTCTTTTCAGACATTCCGTTTTCGACAAGATGTCCTTTGAGAATTTGGCTGGTGACAGATTCACCATCGACGGTGAACCCTTTAGGACGGATTGTGGTGTTTCGTAGGCGCTTGAAGACGTGTTTCCAGTCAAAATCGGAGGTGAGGTCATCCTCGCCGCATTTTAAGTTGAATAACGCCAATTGGGATAGGGTGTCATGGAGAGGTGAATTGGCGTCAACCTGGCGACACAGAGTTATTGTTATGAAGGCCCGTCGACGGCGAGAATCACCATCCGAAGCGAGGCAATACAAGCGACGGTTTTGAGGTGCTTGCTCGCGCGCCAAGGTGAGACTTGCCTCTCGTAAAAGTTTTTCCTGGTTGATCACTGTTTCTTTCTTGCAGCTGCCAGATATTGCGAACGCCTTTGTGGTATATTCATTAGGATCACCGGATAGGATTGATGCTCCGATAACTGTTGCCTGCATTCGTTGGTGAGCTCTATTATCAGTCATGTATTAATGATAAAACTTACTTCTGTGGCAAGATGGACAGTTTTACTTTTCAAGCATTCGAGCAGAGCATCTGCTTGATGTGCGGATAAGAAATCAAGAGAACATCTCCCGGCACTGTGTTCTCGGCAAACTCCAAGAATCTGGTTCGTTCGAGGATCCCAACGTAGCCTCTCCTGGAGCTTGATCTCATCAGTTTGCATCGTCATTCCCTTGATAACCTGGCGGCCATTTATGGTAGATGTCGGGCTTGGAGATGGTGCTGGATAACAAAGGGAAATATTTGAACGAAGTTCAGCGGATGTAGGAAATTTTGCCGACGATATGAGGGGAAATGTGGAAATATGCCGTTTGGAAGTATCGGCCGAAGGTATTCCTAACGCGCGATGCGCAATATCTGCTGGTGCGCGCCCCCCGATCTTGTACATGAGATATCCTAACTTATAGTCTGCTTCTTCATAGCCTCGAGGAGTGTGTGCCCGCTGGGCAGCTTTGCCGACTTTCTCGATGATCCCGAACACACTTGACCCAGCACGGTGAGCTGCGGCCAGAAGACTGCGTATACGCGGAATATTCTCCTGGCTTGTGGCTATTGAAAGACGTTTCCATGCGTCAATATGCCGGTTCCGGACTCCGAGGCTGCTAAGGGTATTGAGGGCCTTCAGCTTCAAGGTTCTGACTTCGGCGGTCTTCTTGGTGAGTGCCGCATACATATGAGCAGGACCTAGATAGGCCCATGGTGTCTTCTCGTGGGCTCCATTCTCTGCGCGGTGTCTGACACCCATCGTGATGTTATGGTCATGAAGCTCGCTGCAGAATAAGCAAGGCAGCTTGCTATTTTGCGAGTCCTTTGACTGGCGAGAAACCTTGGTACACCGGGCAGAGCGGAGGAAGATGTGTTCACCTTCGGTAAAAATTGTCCAAGGCATGGTTTGCTTGCTGTGAAGTAGGAAAGGATACGCGTCGAAGCCTGTCTGACCATCGGGAACTTTTAGGTGATAGCTGGGGCACATGTCTGGAATCGTTGGAGGAACACTGCTTGGCTCTGCATTGCTAGGAGAAGCACTTGTAATCGTAGGTGAGTCCACCTGTGCCATCTTCTCGTTGATTCCTGTTTTATTTCCGATGGTTGACCCTCTAAGAATTTGTTAGATATGATGTCCGAAGTAGAAGAAAAAATCTCAATGGCGTACGCATAAATCATTGCTTCAATTAAGCGCTCTATTTTCATCTCTAGAAGAACCTCATCGATGTTCAACTGGCGTATGCATATGGTAAGCCAGTTCAGCATTCCGTCCATCCCAAATTCCCCTCGTCGGATCATCCTAGATATTTCCTCAATTGTTGCACCGAATCCGATGACTCGATTGAGAGCTCTGTCGACCATCTCCCATGCTTCATCGCCCTCTTCAAGCTCAGAATGTGGGTCACCTGAGAAGCGTGCAAGAATGTCTGTGGACGCCCCTAGCTGTACAGAATGTGGGAGATTGTTGATAACTTGACGCAGTTTTTCCAACAGTGTTTGAGGTGCAGCTGGGGGGTTTGTATTTGCGTTCTCATCATCGTCAATGACCATAGTGAATGCTGAATCATTTTTGCTAGTTTCTCCTAGTCCATGCGACATTGAGGGAAGTCTAGCTGACAATGTGAGAGCTGCCAGATGAGAGGTTGATAGGCCAGGTTGTGGATGTGGTGTCTCGACGGCCTTCTGGAAAAAAGATGTAATGCTCTTGTTCTTGCTTGATATCTTTTCTCGCTGCTGATGAGCAGTACTGGCTAGGTGGGCTTGCCAATTTGCTTCTCCTCCGAATCCGATTTTCACATCTATCTGACATGCATTGCAGAAACGCGTACTGGACGCGTCGAAATCATTTGCCTACACAATGAAGAGGTTAATTTAACTGCGAGATAAAATAAACATTAACCCTGCCTTCTTTTTTCTCGTCATTGACAGTTCTCTGATCGAAGTCGGTTGCTGTGAACGCTCGGCTTTTTTTAAACCTGCCAGCACGTGCTTCATGAGTCATCTGAGGTCGAAAATGAGTAAGATCTGACATTTTTGAAGGGATTCTGAGCTAAAAACATTGTTTTAAAAAAATATGTTTAAGGACCGGTCGACCCCCCCCCCCCCAACATGGCGTCCCGGCATTTGCTGGTGCGTACCTCTTGTTGATGCTTGGAGATGACGCAAGATTAGGTATCGCAATTTGGGTAGCGTCACCATAACTGACTGCGCTGGATCAGCTTCGCAGAACGAAAATCCAAGAGTGAGGGATACGAGCTCGGGGCTGTTCGAAATCATTGGCAATATACTGAGATCACCGCCGAAAACGAATAGTGAGAGATTTGTGAGCTTCTGCGACCATATTGGGTTGATTCTAGGAAGGGTGCTCAACGCTTGAGGTTCAATAAGTTTGCAAACGCGGAGATTGGATCCAGGACCAAAGAAAGTGACGGCGAAATCGTCGAGGAAAGTCGTATCGTCCATGCCCACAAACGAAGATCTGAGCGTCTTCAATGCGTTGAAGCTCCCCGGTAGGATGTATTCCCCAAATGTCCCAGGCATGTTTCTTTGAACGAGCGACATAAACTCGAAGCTTACGCACCGCGCCGTACCCCCCACGAGGAGTTTAACGATCGGTTTGAAGCTCCCATGGCCAGTATCGGAACAGTAGTCAAATGATATGTTAAGCGCACAGCTTTGACTGCGCTCGAGCCATAATTTCAACAGGTGAAGTTGTTGGTCCGTCGGTGATGAAATAAAGATGGATGCCCACATCGTTGGGGTGTGCAGGATAAGCTTGCGCCATCGCGAGCAGACATGAGAAAGAAGTAGATGATCGGGTGTATTACTGCATAGATTGTGTGCGACGGATGTGATGGTGTGGCCGGTCCCACTAGGTAGAGCGTGGCAACGGCCAGGATGGCCGTAGCAGGAACTCGCAAGTGCGAGAATTCGCCTTAGGATGTCCGGTGGAGAGACAACGTTCAAGTCGATTGGTGGAGGCGTAGGAGCCGAGTTGGCATCCATTGGTAGGCTGGTATATCTTGAGTTTATGAAAGACTACAAGAACGAAAGGCAAATTCATACATACCTCATGTACTCTTTTGTCGAAGGATAACCTGTGAGAAGCACGGTGCCGCTTGTAGCATTTTTTACGATATCAGATTTCACACAATTGTAGCAAATAATCATCGTTTAGAGGGTCAATTACATAGAAAAGAATTACAAAGGTGTGGATAAATCGAAAAATCCGCCAAGCAACCTCTGTTATCAAGTTATACCATAGTACTCATTGACCCTTGATCATAGCCCTCAATGACCTACCCCTTGTCCTCTGGAAACCTGCGGTGCGGCGATGAAAGGATGCTTACGTTCGAGCCGAGAGAACGGAAACGACGTGTGGATTGCGTATCGACTAGAAAGCAAGAGGGAAGAAAGAAGAGATACGCTATAATCGAAGGATCCTCATAAAGGAGGATCTCGTACAAACAATCATACATAGTGTAAGGAGGCAGCCTTACATCCTCATCTTGTTGCTGAACTTCATGGCTTCCACAGTCATGTCCAAGCCTGTTGAAAATATACTTGAAGGATCCAAGGTCGACAACCATTCTCTATTAAGATGACACTTGAACATTACGTGGCTACTAAGAGGAGGCTGATGTTCAAAAATGAGGCGGGACGCGAGGGCGGAGGGACAAAGGGCGTATATTCGTGGTGGTACAAGTGGAAGAAGCGTCTGTGACAGGAAGGAAAAAACGGGGGCGGCGAAGAAGCTGCCCATGTATCTACACACACAAACAAGAAGTGGCACGCACCGACCGCAGTCGAATGCTTTGACAATGTCTTCGCAACTGGCCACCACCACTAACTGGCAGTATGATATATCATGAGTATGTAATTAGATAAAAAGTGTGATACATAAAACAATCTAATTAGATACACTTTGGGATATATCACATTAGATACGCCTACTGCACAGCTTGTTCTCAAAATGGCATGTACCTGCCCTGCCACATTTGGGCTGCCTGAGGGGCGGGAATGTTGGTTGGGTTGGGGGTGCCAGTAAACAACCATCAACAATGCAGGAAACAGCGATCACAGGGTACGCACTCGCTGTTGGGCGGGCTGGGGGTGGTTTGGGGCGGGGAAAAAATACATTTGGGTAGATAGCATTTAATTAAAATTATTACATCCATTTGCGCACCCCATTGGGGGCGGGACGGGATGGATTGCATCGGGGTGGGTTATACAAAGACTAGCCCACTCAACCGAGTTATTAATGGCAGCCATGTGCAAACCTGTTGTCCCGTCATCATATCCCGCATTTGGGTCAGTGTCCTCGTCTTGAAGCAATGCTTCCGCTTCTTCATACTCCATGCATTGGCACAAGCCCAGGAGCTCCTGGCCCCTCTTCCATGAATCAGGCTGCAAGTCTTCATACTGCGATCTGTCGAGATCCTCCCTGAGGTCAATTGCACCTGCAAGGCCACCCTCGTTTCGGACGTTGGCGAAGAGCCTTCCATCAGCGTTGAGGGTTGATCCATGGTGGAATGGGGCGAGGTGCCCTGAGCTGGTCGCTGGCTCAGGGAAGCTGGTAGGAATGCTGATGATGGTCTAACAACATACAGGATGTGTCTATGGATAGGTCACGTGGTTGTGGTAGGGTCACCCTATCACATGTACCCCCCTCCAAATGGCGACGTCCTTGTTGCCTCTCAAAAAGAAAAGAGAATGAAACACAAAGAAAAAAGAGAGCAAAACAATGC
>Ga0307517_10011878_pt1 | contig 12021 bp, 5 predicted proteins | sample 23_EM_MG_FD_194515 | JGI IMG/M metagenome (GOLD analysis project Ga0307517, IMG submission 194515) | Populus trichocarpa ectomycorrhiza microbial communities from riparian zone in the Pacific Northwest, United States - 23_EM | ecosystem: Host-associated > Plants > Roots > Unclassified | place... | reverse complement strand
AAAAGAAATTTTTTTTGGAAAAAAACATGTGGGGAAATCTACAATTGTAATTCTCAACCAGCTCAATATTAAAAAACAATTCGACAAAGATAATTTTGAGAAAAAAACATCTGGGAAAACACTGTAGCAAAACAAAAACCGTGTGGATAAAAATTGTAACAATTCACAGTGTTTTAAAGAAAATAATTACGAAGCAAAATTGACAAAGATCATTTTGAAAAAAATAAATAAGAAAAAATTCATAAAAAAAAGTCATGTAGGGAAACATTATAGTAATCCATAATGTTTTAAAGAAAAAAAACCTAAGAACTAAATTTTCAACTAGTTCAATATTAAAAAAAAATCGACAAAGATAATTTTGAAAAAAAACATAAAAAGAATAAAAAAAACAAAAAAAACAAAAAAAAGAAGACAATGGAAAAAAAGAAAAAAGAAATGTAAAACCCAAAAAAAGGGAAAAAACGAAAAAAAATATGGAAAAAAAAAACAAAAAGAAGAGCATGTAGCGTGGAGAAAGGTACAATACTTTCCTTAGGTCTTTTAGAATATTTGTTAATATAATAATTGTTTTTTAAAAAAACATATATGTATAGTTGGATTTAAGATTATTATCCAATAGCTTAATCCTTGTTAACATTAGGAACCCTTTCATTAATTAAAGATCATTAAAAATATAAAGATTGATTAATCAATTAATCTTTGATTAACTGTATCTACTATAGTTATAATTAACTGATCATTTCCCTGTAAACATCTGAAACCCTTTGTTTCACCTGCTTCCAAACTTTTCTTTCTCAATTTTTTGGGCCAATCCCGTTTGTTCATGGAGTCCACAGCTTAATCAGGGGAATAAAAGAAATATTAAAAAAAAAAAAAGAGAAAAGAGGAGTACTGTTTTAAAGCACCAGAGGCTAAGTAGCTTGGTAGTGGTCGGTCACCCAAAATGTATAATCCTCGTTGAAACCATGGTCTGTCACATGTTGCAAAACATTCCAAGACATTCAAGCACCTTGAAGAAAGAAGAAGAAGAAATAAATAAATAAATAAAGGAGGACGACGATGATCTTGACATCCTAGAAAAGCTTCACTCACAAAACAGATCATCCTTGGACCATGGTCTTCATAATATCTTTCAACTCGCGTGGTGTGGATGTCTTAGAAATGTTGAAAAGACAAAAGGGTCAAACTCCAAATATAATAATAATACTCAGAAAAACTTTATAATTTATACAATAATAAATTTCTTCTATGCAGTGTAATTAGCCTATTACGCGTTGCTATCTAAGACTAAATTGGCTCCAAGTTTATTCCCCTCTTAACCGCATTCTATATATATATATAATACTCCCTCCTTGTCTGTCAATTGCCCTTCGAGACTAATCTATCCTCTCTCCCCTCCCTCTCTTGCATACCAACCCAGAACTCAAACTCCAATTGTGCCTCTCTCGCTAAATTCTTTATATTAGAGAAGGAAATGGATGCTCAAGCAAGAAAGCATGGTTATGCAGGAACTTTAAGTGAAGATCAGGGTATGGGCATAAGGAAGGGGCCTTGGACTATCGAAGAAGACTCCTTACTCGCTCATTACATCACCATCCACGGTGAAGGTCACTGGAATTCTGCCGCTCGCTGTGCAGGTTAATATCACATATGAAACATAGAACTTGTTTTTTCTAAGCATTATAATTTTCGTGGGAATAAAGATTTTTATCAGTTCTTCATTGATTTGAGTGCTTATTGATTAGAGTGTATAACTATACATATGCAGGACTGAAGCGGACCGGTAAAAGCTGCAGATTAAGATGGTTAAACTACTTGCGCCCAAATGTTAGACGTGGAAATATAACTCTTCAAGAACAGCTCCTGATTCTTCAACTCCATTCTCGCTGGGGCAATAGGTATGTATATTGGGGTACTTTTTGTGATATAATTACACAATTTGTTCTGCTATGAAGCTTTCTCTAATCAATATTGGATTCTGCTTGAAATAATTTAGGTGGTCGAAAATAGCGCAGATGTTACCAGGCAGAACAGACAATGAGATAAAAAACTACTGGAGGACCAGAGTTCAGAAGCAGGCAAAACAGCTCAAATGTGATGTTAATAGCAAACAATTTCGAGATACCATGCGTTACGTTTGGATTCCCCAACTAATTCAAAAAATAGGAGCAGAATCTGAATCTCCCATGGATCAACCCACCATCAGCCCTCCCACTTACTATTCCAGCCAGATTGATATCCCAGCTGCTGCAAGTGAATCCGGTTCGGATTTGATAGACCCGAATTTCATGCCCGACATATCGGTCAGTAGTACTTTGTCAGACTCTTTGGATGCCCAGGTTTCTCCCTGGTCGGACCTGACTGATTATCAAAATCCACCCTGTGGTCAGTACTATTCAGATTGTATGCAAAACGGGTCTGGTTTATGCCCGGAAAATGATTCTGGTTCCTGGGGTTGGTGCCAGGATGGAGTGGATATGCAAGGCATGGAGCAGGAAAGATATGGTTTCATAGGCGGTGGTGACTCATTGGATCAGAGCCTGTGGAACGAAGAGAATATCTGGTTCTTACAACAACAGCTAATGTGATCATCGTGATATACATATTTATGGTGTGTGTACATAGATGAACGTAGCAAAATCAATAAAGTGCATCGATTATAAATGAGAGCAGTGAACGATCGCTTATTCTTAGATTTGTCTGCAGGTCCAATTAAGAGGATCTTTTTATGAACAAATTAAATTACTAATTATTTCACTTAGTTGAGGTCTCAGCAGTAAGTTCTTTGTTACTTGAATTTGGTTTGCAATAAGATCTTCATCATATGACTAGCAACAGTTATCTAAGTTGATACAATCGATCATGAAAAGAAACGAAGTGATATTCATGATCACAGCCATACTTTGCACTAGTGGGAGAGGCCGGGCCCCATGCTTGCAGGACGAGGTTTCGATCGAGCCTCGTGACGAAGTTTGAACTTAGCCCCGTAATGAAGCACGAGGGAAAAAATCCTTTTTTTTTTTTTTTCAAATTAACAAAATAAAAAACACAGAATAGCTCTATCTAGAAAATATTTAGGAAATCACATGTAACATCTTTGACCTGTGAATCATATGCATATTCTACGGCTTGAAAAAAAATATGGGTTGGGTTGTTTTTCCAGCTTCTCAACTCAACTCACTGTTATAAAAATTAAACCAATAATTCATAGTTAAACACTCAACACAATTAAAAAACAAACACACTTCTCAATTTAGAAGTTATCAAAATTCACAATTCATAATTAAATACAATTAACTCACATAATATTTTATTAAATTTAAATTAAATTTATAATTCTTATAACATTAAAACATATAATTTAACTACATCTAAAATTGCCCTATGCACCACCCCAACTCATACAACTTGTGGATAAGTCTGTAGCACTTATGGAGGAGTCAGTACCAAAATCGATCCAGCTTATAAACAAGTTTGGAACGCTCATAGATAAGCTTAGATCTCCTATGGACGAACCTACCTCCCTAAATACACGTCCTTGTTCATGAAAAACGATTTTATCATCTACCGATGCAACTTTGAGACGCTCAATTCCCCAACTTCTTTAAGTCCACCACAACACAAATTAAGTGTATTGTTGGCAAGGACATGTCCCATCTCATTGACTCCTTCTCGAAGTGTGGTTATTGCTCTTCATGCCTCCATATTAAATAATGCATCTAATATATACATAAAAAATAACACTCATCATATACAGTATTATGAATATGATATTTAATAAATGTTATATATAAAAACTATTGCATACTAATTGATTTTGTCTTGGAAAATGCTATTTAGAATGAATTGGATAAAATATGACCAAATAGGTGTAATAAACCATCATGATATGGGCAAATACCATCTCATATAGCAATCTAGATCAATTATTGGAAGTAGCTCCATAATCACTCTTGGTATGCCAAATATTTAGGTAAGCTGCATGAATCACCAACCAATTCCCTTCCAACTTACCATGATGATTGATATTATAAAACTCGTTACTAGTATCAATATAATTGGGAATGTACTAAGACAATCCAAACTGTTAATATCAAATCCTTAGTATGAGACTTGTGCTAGCTATAAATCAAAGTGAAACTGTTAATATCAAATCCTTAGTTGAACGATATCAAAGTAGTGCAATGAGACTTGTGCTAGCTATAAATCATCTCCCTCCCGGCATATCAGTAAAACTGTTAATATAAAATCTTTAGTATGAAGCATCCATATAACCTATCGAGACATGAAAGATATATATTAGAAAAAAAACCAATAATAAAAAATAATATCATAAAAACATATAAAAATAAGTTTGTTACCCATACCTCATAAGACTATTGTGCATCCAACTCATCCTAGTAAAAAGGATAGACATGAGGATTCTTTAAAATAGAATGTCTAGCTCACACAATCTGACATGAAAAGCCACAAAGTTTGTACATCATGTAATTTATAAATGTCACATGTTATACAAGGTTTATTAAATTTTATTATTATCAATCTCCTATAGAGAGTTGCCTTCCTATTACATCGTCGAGGATATTGTTCCCCAAATTCTCTAGATAATCGATATGAAGATGCTCTCTAACAAGATATAGATGTATTTATATTGGTTGTTTTATGTTAACATTTTAAAATAATTAATACTAATAAAGGAAAATTTTCATTGAAAAATTTTAAAATAATAGTAAACAACCAACTATTTGTGTCTTTTCTTTCATACATGCTTTACATAACTGTCAATATAGATATGTGTTCTTGATCTTGCCGTATCAGCATGTAATAAGTAAGGACAATTAGAGGCCATAATACCTCATAAATTAAGAATTTTTCAATATGCTTTTAGCTCAATAAAATATTTATCTGAGCTAAAAAAAGTCATTTGCATTATAGCCATTATGGGCAAACCACAGATACCTTTCAATAAATTATTAAAAACCTTTGAAAAATTGGTGGTCATATTGCTATAATGACGACCACCATCATTTAGAGTGCTCAGTTCTCTTTAGGTCCAACTTTTAACTATTCTTTGATCATATTATTCATCTCAATCATATCATCATACAAAGTGTTAAACTCATGTTTTGTAGGTTCTTGACACATCTTATGCAACATATTCTTCAAGGCAACATTTTCTTAACCTAGTGTTGAAGTTACTAATAAAGTATCTTAAATAATAACTATGACATATAATTGGCTCAGGAAATATCTATGTCGTGGATTTCTTGATCACCATATGTCTATCTAATATAATACACAATTCGATGTGACCATTAGTGATATACCCACAAAGAAAATATAAAAATCATTTTTAATTATTGTTTGTATCTTCTTTGACCATAACAAAACACACATGATAAAACCTTATTATTTGCATCATAAGCAACCACGATTAACAACTTTGCCTTGTACTTTCCATATAGGTGAGTGCTTTCAATACTAATAAGAGGATAATAGTTTTGAAACCATCAATTGAAGCTCTAAATACCTAAAATACTCTTCTAAATATTGCTTTATTACCATCAACCATACCTGGATTTGATTCTTTGAGTGCATATAGAATTCTAGGCATTATTTAAAAGAATTGTTTGTGGATACCAAACAACCACTTCAATATTTTATGTTTAGCTACCTATATTTTGTAATATGAGAGAAGATGCTCATAATCCCTATGTATAGTAGTTTGAATATTTGTAACACCCATAGTTATATTGTCTTTCACAATTTTCAATGTCACGAGAGGAGAGAGGGGTGGGGGACATCTTAAAGATTTGATTAGGTGAAATGGGGTAAAAATAAGAAAAAGAGTCGCCACCTATTTTTATGGTTACGAGAAACCCTAAGTGTTTTTTAAATATTTTTGGATAGAAGGAGGTTATGCTTAAGGAAAGATGACAATCATTCTAAAATATCATACCTAAAGGAAGCTGATTGTTGTTTAATTTTACGACAAAATACCTATTATGCATACATGGTAATATTTTTTCTAAAATAAATACATATTTTTATTAGAGGTTAAAATTCATAACATAGTGATTTAGGATCTACGATTAACAACAAAACCACCTCCTCACCTTTTTTTATTATTATGGGAGGGAAGATTGAAAATAATAATTAACGGGGACTTGCGTTTTGAATTGTTTTCTTTAATTACTCAATTTATATTAACCCATTATAAATTAATTATGTTACCAAGCATAACCATCATAAATAGCCACTAGTATTTCAACCAATTCAATGAATATAAACAAGCATAATTGAATATAAAAATAAGTGTAGACAACTTCTTTCTCTTTTTGTTAATTTTAGTAAAGTCAGTTACCTCTATCAAAGACTGGAGATAGAAAGCTAGAAAGTTGTTGGTAGATTTTCTAGGTAATTCAATAGCTTGCATTTTTTTTTTATTTCCTTGTCTATGTTTGCTTAAGTTTTTTTTTTTTTTTTGAAATAGTGTATTCTTTAAATTATATTGTTTAAAGCAAAAACTAAAGTGGAAAAATAATATTAGATAATGATATTGTTTCCTTCTTGACCTTGGATTCCCAATTATTTATATTTTCTCGTCTTAAAATGTAGGATCTCTTTCAATAATTTTTCAATTTTGCTTCATCCTTTTTTTTTTTTTTTGCATATTCTTCCCCTATTATTTTTTGGTCCCTACTTCTCTTAATCCCTTGTTCTCTCTTTCTTTTTATTTAACTCCCTAAACTCTCTTCTCTTTTCCTTTTTTTATTTATTTATTTATCATGATAAAAAAATAAATTAAAAATTAAATTAGACTGAAAATATAAATTTTTAAGAAAACAGAGAAAAAATAGGAGTAAAAAATAGGTTATGACAATCAACATAACCTTAACAATGAGACATGTGTCAATCTGATGGTGGCTTTACAAAAACAATGGATTTTGATATGTATGTGCCCCTCTCAGTTTTGAGATCTCAAATAAATAAGACCTCTAGTTATACCCTCCACATAAATATAATCTATAGACTGGTCTTGAAAGCATTGCAACTGCACATAATTTTTAGTTGAACATTTCATCTTCCACTGCAATAAATTCTTGATATTCCACCGCTTAACTATAGTAATACATTCAGAGTTGTCTTTAAATTTTATCTAATCTCCATCTTATCACTTGATACACTTGAACTCTTATGACCTAAAGCCTAATCATTGCATGTTGTTTAGGTATACCACTCACATCCTAAAATTTAGAAACGGGAGGTCCCATGAATTAGTTTAGTGGCTCAACTAACTTAGCATCTCTATTGTCTGTAACTCTATCAACAAGATGATCATCTACATCAACACTTAGTTCGTATTCTTCATAATAATATGGAGAAGATTTCATATCCAACTGAGCTTTCATATTCATATTTTTTTTTTGTGATGACGTTTTGTTTATGACATTACCACCTAAACTAGAGGAAACAACTACTTGTGATGCTTATGTGGTCCTTTAAGTGTAACTTTGCACCCGAATGAACTTTATACTAAAAACTTTTCCTTGTTTAGGTCTACTATTTTAGTAGATATCTAGAATTTGTAACCCATTATCAATGGCTAACTCAAACACTGAACTCACATTATCATCACTAAAAATGGGTACATTAGTATAATGAGTTGGACGCACCTAAATTTGCATCCTCTAAGTAATTTCAACTTTAATCTCAAACAAATTCCATCCAATTCAATCACATAACAATCTATATTTCTCAGTAAAAGACATATCTAATGTAGTGATTAAGAACTCATTATTTTTTTCAATTGTAAGTGATACCATTGTCGATATTGACAATAATACTACCATAAAAACATAGTATTCCATTACCACAAGACAATATGTTAAACAACAAAATAAAACCCAAGCCTAATTTATCAATATCGCAAATTAATCAAGGTACATAATTTCAACAAAAGTTATTCAACGAAAATCTCTAATTTTACCTAAAAACCGCCAACCCTAACATAATCGATAACAACCCAAGTTCATAATTTTTCTTCATAAATAAAGAAATTATCAATTCAATTGATGTATTTTATAGATAATTAACATAATTTAAACCCCATTTGTAATAATCATAAATTACCCTAAAAAACCCTAACCCTAAAATAATCAAGATAAAAAATTAGTGCTAATACTAAAACTTGATAAAAGTTAAGTTTGCGACATACCTTTAAATGTTGAAAGTAAATGGTGGTGGCGACACTGAATATCAACAGTGATCAAAATCGATGAGAGACATGCATATGAGAAGAGAGAGTCTATCATCTCATGGTGGAAAGAGAGAGATAAGGGTGGTGTCGTAATTATAGTGTGACTATTTTACGATAGAGAGAGAGAGGTTGGCGGGTCTATGACGTGGGCAATGATTGTTTCAGCAAAGAAGAGGCAAATAAGAGAAATAAGGAAAGAAAAATAGGAGTTACGGATTTAAATCGACCAGAGTATTAGAAATGTATCAAAATAATATTTTTTAAAAATTTATCTTTAATATCAATGCATCATAACAATTTAAAAATTAAAATTTTTATTAAAAAAATTAAAATTTTTATTAAAAAAATTAAAATTTGACCACCCTCTGCTAAACATAGCCATGACAGCAAGTTAAAATCAAGAGGGGGAAAGTGATTACTAGAAATCACCGATCGATGTGCCATTTAGCTGCCAATTCCACGTGTATGATAAGATTCATAAGATGCACATTATATAAAAGATTGTGCAAGTCAAAATCCTCTAGAATAACCCGTACAGATACCACAGATTGTAAACGTGCATGACGGATGCATTGACATCATGCAGGCCGCAGCCATATGTTTTCTGCTTTATGAAGATTATCAAGTCAACTGTTGGCACAGGCTATCTGGACTGAACCACTAACTGCCGCAACTCTTGAAACAAAGCTTCCCTGAAAAGAACGGAAAAAAGTCTGTTCGCCATCACTCATCTGTCACTGTGCACATTCCGCAGACGACTCAAATACTTCAATAAATATACCTCTCTGCAACGAAGACCAACTCAAAGTCAGCTATATAAATATTGTATCATTTATTCTTGGTTTTGACCTTTTACAATCCATGCGAAGTTTCTTTCCAATCGAGTTTAAGTCTAGATGCATTCACAAGAAATCGAGAAAATAGCTCCCTGAATCCGAGTTATTGTTGGAGAGTTATGATCACCGGCGAAGCAATTTAATGAGAAATAAAATAACAAACACGAATAAAACAACGGAGATGCAAGATTTAAAAATAAATGACTCTTACATTGAAAGTGGCTTCCATCAACAAACGTGAGCCCTTCCCTGTATACACATGGCGATGTATGACTCTTTGACCAATTATTTTGATTGGATTTAAATATATGTTTATGAAGTTATTAGCAAGAACACGTATATATTAAGATAATGTGGAATAACTCTGGATGGTTATTATTTTATGGTAAAGTGAAGAGTTAGTTGATATATGTGGATTAATAATAGAGTTAATGGCCATGAAATAGTATGACGTGACTCTTGTATTAAATCACGATTAACGCAAGCACAAACTTTTAGATAAGCAAAGATTAACAAATGTTGATGACTCTTTGATATTTGAATTGTGATTGTTTCATGGAACACGACGACTCGCATGCAAAATGAAATTGTTGAGACAATTTCATTTTGCATGTATAATATATGTATGATGTGAATCAAGAATGAAAGAATATGAATAGTTAATAAATAAAAATAAATTCATCCGAGTTTTTGAATTAGAGGTAATGACTATTTGGAAATATAAACTTGTCGCATGAAGATCTTATATTAAAAAAAAATCTAAAACAGTTTGGGAAATCATATACACCCTGAAACAATATTCATTTGTAATGATTTTTTTGTTCCTTCACATTAAAAACTTAAGATTAACTTTCAAGGATATTAAAGTCTTTTTACATGTTTATCATTTCCAAATAAAATAAAAACAAATAAGTATTTTTTTTTTATCTTGATTGCACAATAAAACAACTGAATACACCTGGAAGGAAAAATTAATTATGGCGTCAAGAGATATTTCTATATTCTTACAATGTTTTTTTATTAAGGGATAATTTGATATTTTCACATATAAAAAAATAATAAACAATTAAAATTCACATTAAAACATCAAAAATACCATTAAAATAAAAATATTTAAGCCTGAGGTCAATTAACATTTTTTGTTCATAATGATTTTTTTGTAATTTTAAAGTCAGTTACGAAGCAATTCTCAATTTAGCTAAATAAAAAAAAGATGGGTGCACGTGCAGAACCTCTCGGTGTTTAGGAATCTCCATCCGCCATGTCGTTGGAAGCACTATCATGCCCTCTTCATATTGGTGCAACACTTGTCATTTGTGGTTGTCCGGTTTGGCGTTGGTAAGCATTTTTTTTCTTTTATTCTCTCTTTCATCCCCAAAACGTTACAGCTTGACTCTCTTGATTGTTGGTATTTCAACTTCAGTCCTTATTCTTTTTATTTTTAATTTTTTTTATCATGGTTTTTTTTGTAGAAGTTTTTTTGTTTTTGATTTCATCATTCAATCCCAATTTACCAAATATTATATTCTCCAATGTGGTCTTCATTCTTTAAATTTTTTTATTTTTTCCTTGGTCCTTTTGTAAAATTTTTAATGGTTTTCAATTTTATCCTTCAATTCAAACTGATGATATTATGTTTTTCAATTTGGTCCTCATTGTTTTGATTTCTAATTTTTTTGTTGGTCCTTTTTTAAAAGTTATTATTCTTTTCAATTTCACCCTTCAATTACAACATTTTTATTTTATTTTCTTATGTCAATTTTAATCCTCATTCTTTTTAATTTTTTTCATCCTTTTACTAAATTGATTTTTTTTCAATTTTACTCTTCAATTAAATACAAAATTTATTTTTATTTTTATTTTAATCTTTATCTTTATTATTTTAATTGTTATTTTTTAAAATCATTTTGTATAATTGAAATATTTTTTCAATTTCATCCTAAAATATTTAATTGATTGGGAATTGAACTTTATAGTTTTTCTAGATTAGATGCTTTAGGTTTAATGACTTAAATCACGAGTTTGAAAAATTAACATGATTGTTTTTTTTATAACAAAAAGTTTTATTTTTTTCATTAGGTTATTTTAATAATATAATTTGAATTATAAATTTAACAGAACATCTCGAAGTTGGCTGATTTTAGTGTTGGAAGTTTGTATTCAATTTCAACACCTTAATGTTATTTTTTACACAATAAAATAGTCAAGTCGTACATCGAAGCGTGGAAACCTATGCTATAATTACAGACTAAAACTCTCAGGGTGACCAACTCATACAGATCTCCGAACACTCAGTTACTCACAAAACCGCTTGATGGAGTTCCGGCATAGGTACCATTGAAGTTAACCGTTTAGGTCAAAGATTTGTCATGGATTTCAGAGAAATAAAAGTGATCGATCGTATACCACTTGTAATGTTTGGTGATGTGCATTTGATAGTTTGACTTGGGATTTTTGATGTTGCAGAAGTTTATCTATACGAAACAATTAATCTGAGTGGAGGACTAAATAAATTCTAAACAGGAGACTACAAAAAAATAATAGCAGCCAAGAGTTCCTTGTCTCTGACCCTAGCTGTGAATCCTTTTCTACTTGTACACGTGAAAAAGAAATCCCAGTTTTCTAGATGCAGCAGAAAATTGCTTAGTAAACTCTAAGTAAACGGTTTAGTGGGTTGGATAAAATTCTGGGCTGCCTCATTTTCTTTGTTTTTCTGAGATAAAATGCAGTCATTGCTTACGTTTGCTTGAATAGTATTATTCTGAAAGAGGCCTCGTGGAGGCACGACTTAATGGCAACTTTTTTTTTTTTTAACGATATTGTAATGGAGAAAGGTTAAAAGTGAAGAATCTTGTAACTGAGAAAAAATTGCAAAGTCTCCCTATACAAGAACCATTATGTTCATAATAATGTGAGGACACTTGA
>Ga0307517_10011877_pt1 | contig 12022 bp, 9 predicted proteins | sample 23_EM_MG_FD_194515 | JGI IMG/M metagenome (GOLD analysis project Ga0307517, IMG submission 194515) | Populus trichocarpa ectomycorrhiza microbial communities from riparian zone in the Pacific Northwest, United States - 23_EM | ecosystem: Host-associated > Plants > Roots > Unclassified | place... | reverse complement strand
GAAGAATCCATCTTTTATATATATATATATATATATATATATATATATATATATGCAATCAAAGGCTCCACATTAATCTCCTTTGAATTATGACTAACGTTTGTGGTTCACTGTTAATAAATTCTAATGACATTCCTTAATAAATTATAAAATTTTTATTTTAAAAAAATATTATTTTATGTTAACTCGAAAAAAAAGAGAGGAAAAATTAGTCAACAAAGGAAAAAATAGTCAACAAAGTTAGACTATAGGGAATGACATTGTTAAGGAGGTGTAGCCGTTAGTGATCCATCCCATCACATGCCAACCACATGCATAATACACCGACCTGCAAACTTTATTGACTCTTTTCTCTCTCTCTCTTTAAAAAATTACTTTACCTCCTAAATGTTTATTAAATTACAAAGTAAATTTAATAAATTTATAAAAACAAAAAAAAAATATTAGTAAATTTATAAAAAAAAAAAATTGAAAAACAATTATTAATACCAAAATGGCTAACAGCGTGCCACGCCACCCCCTGTCCCATTCATCAATTCTTCCTTAAATAAGAAATATTAAAAGGTTACCCTAAACGACACATTTGGTAACGTCAAAAGAGCGTTTTATAGGAGACACCTCCTCACTTTTCTTTTCTTTTTTATTCTCTAACCTGTCTCTCTCTCTCTCTCTCTCTCTCCTTCGTCTCTCTCACATCACTCCCACTGTTTGCGTCTCTTCCATATTTTTCTCAAAAAACTAAAAAAGACGGAGAAGAAGAAGAAAAAGGAAGCGCAGAAATAATTATAATAGTTCGAAGAATCTTACTTACTCTCACTTTAGCTTTGAGGATGAAGACAATAAATTAGACAACGGAGATATACCACAAGAAATTGTTAGAGAGAAGCCGCTAGCACGTACTTATTTGTTTTCTTTTTCTCTTCTTTTCTGTTACGTGCGTTTCTTTCTTCTGTCTCTCTGGCATTGTGCTCTTAAACGCTGCCGTCTTCTCGCTTCAAAGGTAACACCAAGTTGTTTGGATCTTTCCAAACTTAATTATGTTTGTACGAAGTCGTTAGTTGTTTGTTTGCTGAGTAATTAACTGGTGGCGGAGGAAAGTATTGAGCAAGGAAAAACATCGAGATAATGTGTTTGATTAAGAAAAGGAAACTTCCTTTTGGTTTGGTTTCTGATGAGCTGGAATAGAATTCCTCTTAGTTACGTTGCTGGTAAGTTCAGTATTGCAGTGTAATATATATATATATATATATTTCCTTCTGTTTTCAGGGGTGTGTTTGGTTTCTGAGAAAATAGGGATGAAAGAAGCAATTTTTTTGACTAATCAGTTTTAGTGTTCATATATGTGTTACAGTGATGGAATTTTTTTGAGAATTTAAGATTTTGTGAGCCCCTTGATTTTGACACTCCAGATAAATGCCGGTAGTTTGATTGGCATTCTCATGTTACTGAAAAGCTAGCCCCACCCCCTTTTCATGGCAACCCATTTGCGATTTTGTTTGTCTTGCTGCAATGATTTTGAACGTTAAAAAGGTTGTTCTTTTAATGTTTGATCCTACTAGCCGGTTTATGGTATTTTAAGGTCAATCTCTTTGTTGCAGGGAGGATAAGTTATTGTTTCTTTCAAGTGAAGTGAACAGGATATGGCGACAATAAGTGATATAGGAGTAGCAGCAGCTATTAATATACTCACTGCATTTGCTTTCTTTATTGTGTTTGCGATTCTTCGGATTCAGCCGGTAAATGATAGGGTTTACTTCCCCAAATGGTATATCAAGGGTTTAAGGAGCAGTCCATTGGGCACTGGTGCGTTTGTAGGCAAGTTTGTCAATTTGGACTTCAGGTCATATGTGAGGTTTCTCAACTGGATGCCCGCAGCATTGCAAATGCCGGAGCCTGAGCTAATTGACCATGCTGGATTGGACTCTGCTGTGTACTTGAGGATTTACTTGACAGGGTATGATGGTTCTCTTATTTTTCGTTATGCTTCGTGTGATTCGAGATGCTTTAGTTTGATAGTAAACTCAATCGTCTTAATTTTTTAATTTTGTTGTTATATTCTAGGCGAACAAAAAACTGGTAGTTAGAGATCTATGTCCTGACTGTTTGCAAATTTGATGTCTCCGATATTAAGTTTGCTCCACTGCTAATATAAAGTAGACACAGGTTGGTTCTTAAGTAGATAATCTGAGTTATTTGAAGTATTTATAGGAGGCATTCATTAGGCGTTCAATTGCGTGTAGTTTCTTTTTTTTTCTATTCTTTTCATATTTTGCTAAATTTTGGTGTAAGACATATGATTGCTGCAAATGGAGTAGGATTGAAGAACTGAGAATGTACTGTAAAATTAACTGCTGATCCAAAATGTCATCTGAGTCGGTAAACATTTTTCTGCTTGTTTTAGATATCCCATATTTTTACAAAATCAGTTTAAATTGTTAGCTGTGCTTAGCAAGCACACAACATTGGAGCAAGCTGTTGCTCATTTTCCCACATAACGGTTCCCCTATTTCAAGTTGATTTCATGCTTTATCTAAAGCCAACCTCTGTCTAGCCATTGAAATTATTTATTGCAGTCCCAGAAAGTCTGTCAATATCTACATATGAACAGTATCATCCGCACTTTTGTTGTGATATGGGCTTAGATAATACTTGTTTAAGTGATGTATTTCTAGTTCATGTTGTTTTGTGGAAATAATGTGCATATTAGTTGTGTATTGACTAATTAAGTGATTGGCCTTGCCTTGTGCAAATTGATGGAACTCAGAATAACATCTTTTGTTCTTTATTTCTGATAGTGGTAGTGAGGTTTTCCATCACATTGTCAATTTTTGGTAGTGGCTGGCATTGAGAGTATCTTATACAAGCACAGTCGTATCATGGAAAAACACAAGTAATTTATGAACAGATCGACATTGGCAAAAAACTCAAATAGCTAGGATATCTGGTGCAGATGTGAAAGAAACCTGATTGTCATTTTGGTATTCTTGATGTCTCAACTGTCTCTTCTTTCTCCTGACCAAACCTTGAAATCTTCTGTCACCAAAGCTACACCTAACTGATTTATACTCGGTATTAAGAGCAATTTATAAATAGATTAATGTGGATAAAAATATAGTAAATAGATGGATATGTGGTGTAATTGCAATTGAAGCTGGTATTTTGATGTCTTAAATTGTTTCTCTCCTGCCTCTTCACCTAACCTTGAAAATATGCACGAACTTATTGTCACTGTTCATCAGTCAAAGCCAGCATGCTCTTAGGAGTTTTGGTAGGTTTATTCTGCCCCCAATCACAAATTGTTAGTCCACCCTTTCTTTTTGGGATGTGCAAAAATGTTTTTCCATTTAACTCGTTGAAGAGAAAGAATTTGAGATTTGCGATTTACCCTTCTGTTATAATGGATAGATAAAATTGGAACAGTTTAGGGAAGTTTGTTGAAATTTACACCGCTAACAATGAATTGGGCTCCTCTCTGCCTTACGTAAGCTGAACCTGTACACCGAGCCCTCTCCTGCATTCAATCGATCGTATTCCTTTAAAAAAGTTGAAGTTTCGACCACTAAGTATATATCTCCTTTAAATAGTTGGGATAATGTTATTCTGAGCATTTTGGAAAATTTTATCCTTCGCACATTCATCAATTCAATTCTTGTCTGTGGAATGGATTTGTCCTTTTCCTATATACAATAGGATTTTGCATTGGGAGCATGTGTTGAATGTTATTCTGAGCAAAATATTGACTTCTAACCTTTATACTCATAGACTCGTTTCTTCTTTTTTCTTTTTTCCTCTTAAGTGCAGGCTTAAAATTTTTGTTCCTATTGCATTCCTGGCCTTCACTATCTCAGTGCCAGTTAATTGGACAAATAACACTCTGGAGCATTCTACTTTAACTTACAGTGATTTGGATAAGCTCTCTATATCAAATATACCCACAGGATCATGCAGGTATACAAGACTTATTACCTTTGTTTTGTTATCTTTCTGCTTTATATCAACTTTTTTTTTCTAAAAAAAGAAATTAGTGTAGTGAACTATGAACTATGTTGAGTAATTCTTAAACCATTGAAAGACTGAATTTGTTATCTTATGTTTGCTTTTTTATGAAAAAAATACCAATTAAAGTGGAGGGTTTCTTCAAACAACAAGGGGTTGGGTCAACTATTCAATCAAATGATATTGAGTATGTTTCCATCTCTTCTCAAGAAAGAAGTGGGCTATTTCTTTGTAAAATTGTGCTCAATTTCATATGTGGCAATTCCGGCAAGAACTCTTCGTTAGTTGGGGAAATATTGAGTATGTTTCCATCTCTTCTCAAGAAAGAAGTGGGCTATTTCTTTGTAAAATTGTGCTCAATTTCATATGTGGCAATTCCGGCAAGAACTCTTCGTTAGTTGGGGAAATAATCCGCAGCCTTTGGTGTGCGGAGCACAATGACTAAGAAAGAAATTGATCTAATGAACTGTCAAGTGTTTTATATCAATATTGAAATTTTTCTTTGTAAAATTATGCTCAATTTCATATGTGGCAATTCCGGCAAGACCTCTTCGTTGGTTGGGGGAATATTCCGCAGCCTTTGATGTGCGGAGCCCAGTGACTAAGAAAGAAATTGATCTAATGAACTATCAAGTTTTTTATATCAATATTGAAATTTAATATTTTTTCCTTCAATAGAATTTCTTGTTGGCAGAGTAGGTTTGAACTTTTCAGTCAACTTAAATTTTTGGTTGCAGATTCTGGACCCATATGGTGATGGCTTATGCTTTTACCTTCTGGACATGCTATGTGCTAAAAACAGAGTATGAGACAGTGGCTAAAATGAGGTTGCATTTTCTTGCATCAGAGAAACGACGTCCTGATCAATTTACAGTAAGAGCAACTCTGTAAAGCACTATGACATTAATTAAAAAGATGGCATGGAAAGAAGGTTGGATGTTTATCATCAATTAAAGATATAGGACAGGGAATATGTTTAGAACCAATCAGATGTTAGATGCACACAGCCAACCATGCTTTAATTGACTCATGGATGTATTCTTCCCAATAGAAAATATTAACGTTCAAAATATCTGAAATGCTCAAATTGTTTTGATTCGGTTATGCCTGGTAGCATGAGTCCAGTTGCATGTGAAAGCCTCATTTGTGGATCCACCTGCCTTCTTTTTCTGCTAACTTCTTTCAGAATGGGGGGACATTATAAAAAAAAAAAAAAAAAAGAGAAAAAAAAAGCGTTGTTAGCAAATATTATGGTTATCTTCATTTTTGGTTCTCAAAGTTCAGGTTTTTCATCTTGGTTCCTATAGTTTGTTCTTAGTTTAATTCCGCTACAACTTGGTGAGCTTTATTGGATTTAGTCTTTGCCAACTTGTTTTTAGAGTGCTCTTTCAACTGAAAGTTCCTTTTCCTTTAATAGTAATTTTCTTATGAGGGCCAATGGTTACTCTCTTTTAGGTCGGTTGTCAGAATTCGGAAGCAATCATATCCTATATGTTTTTGTGCATATTAGAAGCTTGACTTTTATTTCTTAGTAGAATGATAGTTTAGAACTGCATCTAAACACCTGAACAGATTGCGTCCTCTGCAGCTTTTGATTGTAATCAAGTTGAAGTTCTGTAGCATATATTTATATAACCAGGTCATTCTTATAAGTTGGAATACTTTGAAAATGATCTCCTTTGGGCACTCTTAGTAACTCTTTTCTTCCAGCTCCTCGTTGACGAAGTAATGTATTTTTGGTGTAGGTACTGGTTAGAAATGTGCCACCAGATCCTGATGAATCAGTTAGTGAACTTGTGGAACATTTTTTCCTGGTTAACCATCCTAGCGATTATCTCACTCATCAGGTTTGATCCTCTTATACTTCCACATGCGACAAGTACATATACCAACAATACATAAATACACCCGCCAGCACACATGCACGCACGCACCCACCCAAAGAGAGACACTGAGAGATGGAGAGTGATTAAGTGCTTTTTGTTGTTATAAGACTAGTTATTTGATTCCATAATATGACTGTGACATTAATTGATCCACAATTTCATTATAATCACCCAGATCTCAGAATGAGAACTTGTATGTGATGTGGTTCAGAAAAAAAGATCTTATATGTGATTATAAAAGGGAGAAAAGTTTTCATTTATTAGCTTCACCTGGCCTTCAAACTCCTTTGTCACTTAGAACACTCCTGAATCTGACAAGTGCAATCTGTGCATATCTATCTCTTGATTTGTAGGAGCAGATACAGAAAAAGATCCTAGAGTGTCTGAAGTGGGACCGGGAGAGTAAAGTCACAATATCTTCATTTTTTCTTTCATTGGAGTTTAAACTTCAAAAGATTTGCCAGGGTAAGAAAGAAAAAGAGAGGCGGGAGGGTTCCCTAAGTAGGTGATGTAGATTTTGTTGCCACAGAATGGATCCAGTTCCTTTCTCCAACAAGCTTGTCTTATATTCGCTCAAAATTGTAGTTTGACCATTTACTTTTCAATTGTACTGTCTATGAACTACACCAGCCATTCTTTGGAAGAAAATTCTGCATTGCTTTTCTAGTTTTATACCATCAAGCTTAAGCACATCATCTAACTGAAAAGTTCATCTTATTAATATCTTGTTAACCTATTCGGCCCAAAACAACTGGTTTGAGGAGGTGAATCATGTTATGATTCTTTTCCCTTGGCTTAAACATTTGCTTGCAGGTTGTCTACAATGCTAATGAACTTTCTAACTTAGTCAACAAGAAGAAAAAGATGAAGAACTGGCTTGACTACTATCAAATCAAATATTCAAGAAATCAATCCAGAAAGCCTTCTCTCAAGGTATTCATTGCTAAAGGTGTCCTATTGAAGTCACCGGTATCTTTTATTTTCTCTCCCTCCCTCCCTTCCAGATGTAGTGTTTCTACACTCAATTTACATGACAATTTACGAGAAAATGTTATTCAGATTTTAATCACTAACATGTAGTGCTAATTTATTTTTCATTGAGCAGACTGGTTTCCTTGGCCTTTGGGGGAATAGGGTGGATGCAATTGATCACTACACATCTGAGATTGAGAGACTATCAAGAGAAGTAAGTGGTACTTTTAAATTATATGTTTTGCATTTTAGAGTGTATTGTTTTACTTTCTTGCAGCGTGAACTATTTCTGTCCTAACTTCATATTTGTTCACTGACATTTATCATCATTCAAAGTAAAGTTAGGCCTTTTTAGGTCTTGTTTTCGTCTTATTTGTGAAGCTCTTATTGTTTTTAATCAATTGTTTGTTCTAGTTCAGTCATTATTTGTTGAAGGTCTGACTTTGTTGAAGCATTGACACCATAGCACAGAGAATGTTCCAGCTCTGAAATTTTTGCGTTGTGAATGAAGCTCTGGTCACTTAATTGTATACATGAATTTAAATAGCCTGTAAAGTTTTGTAAACATCTAACAATTAACTAATGTTTTTATTATGAATTTTGTTGAGGTAGTCATCTCTATGCTTTCAATTAACCATATTTTCTTTTGAAATTAACAATTGCTAGATCTCCTTGGAGAGAGACAAGATTGTGAACAATCCCAAGTCAATCATGCCAGCAGCATTTGTTTCCTTCAAAACTCGATGGGGAGCCGCTGTTTGTGCACAAACACAACAATCCAGAAATCCAACTATATGGTTGACTGGGTGGGCTCCAGAACCCCGTGATGTATATTGGGATAACCTCGCAATTCCATTTGTTTCGCTCACACTCAGAAGGCTTGTTATAGCTGTTGCGTTTTTCTTCCTCACCTTCTTTTTCATGATTCCCATTGCATTTGTACAGTCCCTTGCGAACATTGAAGGAATTGAGAAAGCACTCCCATTCCTGAAACCTATAATTGAAATGTGAGTATCTTTTTCTCAAGTGTGACCTTATATTCTTAGGAAAAATAGCTGTGCTCGTCATTTGTTTGGTTCACAACTGCATATCATTTAATTATGTCATATTAAATGCTTGTAATCTACATGATTGGACAAAGTTATGATATTATATCAGTATAGCTGTCTTTCATCCTCACCTTCTTGCTTCATATCATCTCGGAAGTTCCTTAAACTTTATTTTGAGAAAATTGTGCCTTTTATTTTCATAAAAATTTGCTTCACTCCTTATAGACTTAACCTGGCAGCGAGCTACTGACTTGTATTTTTTTTATTGTGCAATTAAATCAAAACAACATTTCTAATCCTTCTGGTAAAACACTAACCTCTAGGCCAAATTTTAGGTTAAGATAAAGGCAGAAAAGGTATATTTGACATGTAGGAATGGAGATCAGTTGTGCCAACTTCTTTGGCTTAGCTCATACTTTTTTGAAAGAAATAATCTAAGTTCTGTTTTTGGGCATCGGAAAGCTGTAATGCCATCTTATGCCAATTTCTAGTGGATAACAGGAAATGACATTATGGTGGATTCTAGGAAGGGGATGAAAAGATGGAAACATGTTGCAGAATAATATTTAGCTTTCTTCAAAAAATGTTATTGGTTTTTTTTTCCAACCTGTCTTGGATGTTTTCTTTTTCTATGGATGCGAGTCAATTTATTAGAGTTGAATTGTCAAAGGTTCGGGTGTGTTGTAGAATGATTCATTCAATAAAGTAAAATATATGGGGAGAAAACATAGAATATCATTTCAATCCTTTACCAAATTTGTGCTTTGTTTTCCGTTGCTTGAATGCAATTATCCCCTGAAATATGGCAACCTCTTGTTTTTCATGCAGGAAAGTGATTAAGTCATTCATTCAAGGTTTCCTTCCTGGAATAGCTTTGAAGATATTTCTTATTTTTCTACCCTCAATATTGATGCTAATGTCTAAATTCGAGGGATTCATTAGTCTATCAGGCTTAGAGAGGAGATCTGCAGCTAGATATTATATCTTCCAATTCGTTAATGTGTTTCTTGGAAGCATAATCACCGGAACTGCATTTCAACAACTGGATAATTTTATCCACCAGTCTGCAACTCAGTAAGTTCTTCTCATATGTTCTACTCTTCCAATTTATTAGTTTATGCAGCATTGGAAATTGTTCTTTTGATGTAGTTAAACATCTACTTGAATGCTTTGTCCATTAGCCGCTAGAGAAACTAAACATCACATGTAAATCTTGATTCATTTTGCATTTTAGTTGAATTATGATTCTGCTGTATGCTTTTGTGTTTGGTTGTTTAAGTAGAAATTAAACCTTCCGAAGGGTATGTGGTGAGTAGGATGCTCCAAGTCTAATAATCTTAAAAAATTTGCTTCAAGGTGCAGTATTTAGGAATGCATTACATTTCTCCCAATTCAATTAGTTCATAATTACTTGTGAGTTTTATTTTTATTTGACACATTAAGCGAATTTTTGCAGAATACCAAAGACAGTTGGAGTTTCGATTCCTATGAAGGCAACTTTCTTCATAACTTACATAATGGTTGATGGGTGGGCTGGAGTCGCTGGGGAGATTTTAAGATTGAAACCCTTGATAATCTATCACCTGAAAAACTTTTTCTTGGTGAAGACTGAAAAGGATAAGAAAGAGGCGATGGATCCAGGAACTCTTGGTTTCAACACAGGGGAACCACAAATACAACTTTATTTCCTACTTGGCCTCGTCTATGCAGTGGTGTCGCCTATCTTACTTCCTTTCATAATTGTATTCTTTGCCCTCGCATTTGTTGTATATCGTCATCAGGTAAAAATTTGAATCACATCCAGAATTGTCACTCAAACTACAATTATACATGTGTAATGTATGTGCAGTTCGTATTACAAGCACTAAAACATTATTGGATTGTGAATCCTCACTGAAAATAGATTGCTGCATGAAATTGTAGATTATAAATGTTTACAATCAGGAGTATGAGAGTGCTGCAGCATTCTGGCCTGATGTTCATGGACGCATCATAGTTGCAGTAATTGTCTCACAACTGCTGCTAATGGGATTGTTAAGCACAAAAGAAGCTGCTCAGTCCACACCGTTGCTCATTACACTCCCAATATTGACAATATGGTTCCATTTGTTCTGCAAAGGCCGATATGAACCTGCTTTTGTTAGATATCCATTGCAGGTATGTTAAATTTTGCATATTTCTTGAGACAGACTACAAGCAGTTTCTGCTGTATAAAATCTCAAAAACTTTCTTGAATAATTTCATCACCTCCTTTTCTGTCATTTCCATTGTTTTGCAGGAAGCAATGATGAAAGATACATTGGAACGTGCCAGAGAGCCAAACCTGAACCTGAAAAGCTTCCTTCAAAATGCTTATAGCCACCCAGTTTTTAAAGGCGAAGATGATAGCGACAGTGATGAAGCACCCGAAGAGTTTGAGAAAGAACCTGATCTGGTCCCAACAAAGCGCCAGTCTCGAAGGAATACGCCATTGCCAAGTAAACATAGTGGTTCAGTTCCATCCTCCCAGCGTGAAGCTCAGGATTATCCTCTACTCTGAAACTGTTTCTGCGACATCAACTTGTGTGTAAATGCGAGTCCTTGGGAGATTAAACTGGTTGGTATTTCTTCAGCACAGAGGTTGTACATAGGATAGACTACGAAAAGAGATAGCGAGCTGTTCAAAAAGAACACAACACGGAAATAGGAACAAACTCATGTCTTAGGTTAGCAGAATAATTATGTTTATGCAATTGTCGTCATAAATTTGGGTTTTTTTATTTAATATATATATTAATTATTCTCAAGGTAAAGAATACCTTGTTAATTAATTAATTTCATAAACTCAGATTCAAGTATTCAACTCATTCTTAATATACTAATTTAAAGTGACCGAGGAAGTTAAAACCTAAAACAAATGGATTGGAATTGAAAATTTCACAAATTATGAAGAAATTCAGCTTTGAGTCTATTCCTGAATTAGAAAAAATATAAATATAATTATTTTTAAGAAAATAAAAAGAAGAAGAAAGAAATTAGTTTTCTTCCGATCAAGTTGTCCAATCAAATATCAACAGCAAGACATTAAATTTTATGTGAGAATTGGCATAGGTTTACTGATTAAATAAGAAAAGGGATTAAAATTATAAAATATCAATGCTTTTCATTAGGCAAGTAGTATTAAGTAACTGTGGAATTAGTAGTTTTTTTTTTTCTAAGATTCAATAGTGTTATAATTTGATTATAGGTTAAAGTTACAACAACAAGATGATAATGAGCTGTGAATTTGACCAAACAAAGGATATTTGAATTTTTTAAAAAAATGATGAATTAACATAGCAACAAATATTTTTTTTGGTGAAATGATTTACTTTTGAAAATTTTGGTTATAAATCATAATATTTAATTAAATATTTTATTTTTTAAATATGATATTAATTAAATTCAAAAAGAATTGATCGACTAATTTGTAATGGTTAATTAAAGTTTAAAGAGACAATACGATATTTAATTAAATATCATAATTCAGAACTGCAATATCAATTAAAATTTGAACGAATCGATCTATCAACTCGTAATGATCAGTTAAACCGACCGACCAGTTGACACTAAAAAATAGAGGATAGTTATTGTGTGAATAATATTTTTTTTAAAATTTTAATTTAAAATTTGTTTTCGAGTCTACAAGTTGGATAAAAATATATATTTTGACTCATAAAATATATAAAAAAATATCATAAATTTATATTTTTTTTATGTAAAATGATCGATTGATTTATATAATTAGATCAACGAAACAATTAAGTTGAAAAATTAAAAATTAAGTTTCATGTTAAACTATCATACTTCAAAAACACAACATATTTAACTATTTATCTTATTACACTTCAAAAAACACATTTAAATATCACTATTTTTTGTTCGAAACAAGATAAAATATATTATAAAAAAAAATTGTTATTATGCAAAAACTTTTAATTCGATATTAATTTAAAAAACAACCGATTATAATTTTATTAATTAAATAACAAGGAGATCTGGCAGGCTGGCATGCCACCAAATTAATCAGATAGAAATGGTCCAATTTCCTACCTCAACAACCACCCTTTCATTCTTTCCTCCTCATTTCCCTCCCGCCCT
>Ga0307517_10011876_pt1 | contig 12023 bp, 10 predicted proteins | sample 23_EM_MG_FD_194515 | JGI IMG/M metagenome (GOLD analysis project Ga0307517, IMG submission 194515) | Populus trichocarpa ectomycorrhiza microbial communities from riparian zone in the Pacific Northwest, United States - 23_EM | ecosystem: Host-associated > Plants > Roots > Unclassified | place... | reverse complement strand
TTCTATATCAAAACAGGGGTTTGGCCCACCATACATGATCAATGTATATGGGACAAACCCCACCAGCCAAAAAAACAGTGAAAATAGGGTATTTGCCGGGGAGCCGGGGCTCGTTTGGATGACAAATAGGGTCTCCTGGGTGAGCGAGGTCATCTCGTTTACTGGAAGATCAAGCCGCGGACAGTCCGCCGGACGGTCTGGCGAACCGTCCGGCAGACTCATAACCACCACTGTGACGCCCTTCATATCACGCTCAATCAACACAGGCTCTTCAAAGCAATACACTGACAGTAATATACAACACAACTGTGGAGAGGCTTGACAAGAGGTGGATTGATCAATGTCCATGACGCAGAAAAAATGGCATTAGGGGATGTACATTACGTGGTTATATACCTGACATGATTGATAGCACAAATCCACTCTGTTGTCCCCCAACGGCCCACAGGCCACATGCATCACAAAGCGGTGGCGATACCTGAACGTTCAATGAGGGAGAGCGCGCGCTTTGATCATTCTGGGTTCTACAAAACTGACGGTGGCAGCGAGTTCGCGGTGCCTGTTCAACGAGGGAGAGAGCATGCTTTTGGGTTAATTGTGCAAGCATTGGCTCTGGGTGTGCCTTTTGCCATCGTCGGTCCAGTGTTTTGTAATGCCAAAAACCACGAAGGTGGGGACTGTGGCATGGGAGGAGGGTGTGGTTGTCGGGGATGGCGGTGGGAACAGAGGCGGGATGTCACTGAACCGTCACTGAACAGTACTATACCCAAGTCTGCCGGACAGTCCGGCGGACGGTCTGGGCTTGATATTTCTCATAAACGAGATTTCCTGATTTCCGACCACTCGGCTGACTCGAAAGACTTCGGAGACTGAGGACCACGCACAATGCCGACGTGCTTTTGATGCCATCAATCGTTCAATGGATGATCGATGACCTCTCGCACAATTTCATTCATTTTTTGTGTCAAGTTTGCAGTGGAATTCAGAGATATACAATGAATGGAATCTTATTTTGCTCTAAAACTCTCCTGAGCTGAAAATAAAGCCGGGCCTCAATGATTCGCAAAGGTGGCCAGTGCAAGCCGAGTCCGCCGAGAACGGAAATCAAATGGCAGGTATGGCAGCCAAAACTCACTTAACATCTAATCGGCGATCAACGATGCTAACGCCGATGGCGGCGCTCGTTGTAAGCTACACGCCCGCAATTAACTGGACAAGTAAAAAAGCATCACCGCTGTCACCGGCAATACCGTGGGACAGCCTCCTGTCAACAGATGTATCAACGAATGTACAGTGATCCACCGGCTAATGATACACCACCACCCAATGATACACTTTTGTAATGTTGATAACATCTTCAAAAAATAATACTTCTTCATGAAACAAATTCTCTTTGAAGCCTGTACATACTATCTATCTACACCCACAGTTTGAAGAAGATTGGATAAATTATGGGCCCAGGATATCTCATTCAAAAATGGATGTTTCACAGATTTGGCCAAAAACACAGCCACCACCCAATGATACACCTGTTTTTAGGCCATATCTAAGCAGGAACACATCCAAATATTCTGAAATTTGGAGAGCGCGAACTTATGGTATTATAAGAATTTATTATAAAGTGAGTTTTACAAAAAGGTGTGTTGTCAAATTTAAAATTTATTTTTAAAGTTTCGCCGTATCATTAGCCGGTGGATGACTGTAACAAAAAAGCCGCTGTGGTTGTCAATCGCGAAGATTTGTTCCGAATATGAAAAGGATAACGCAGAGGAAAGTGCAGGTTGAGAAATGTCATGAAAGCACAAAACGATTACTGGCAGTGTCCTACATATAAAGAAACTGGCTGGGGATCAAGGCCATTTCCGCACGAGAGTTATGGTGGCTCGAGCACCCAACACGTGCAAAGCGAGGCATCCCCCGAAAAATAGTATCGAGGTCAGGGCTGCGTCCCAATAAGCTCATGTTTCTCAATGAAACACCCAACGAACGAGAAACTAACTTAAGGCTCTGAAAGCAACAGAGCATTTGACGGCTGTGCTGTACCTTTTCAGCTGTGGACAGTGGATTCCATTACATATGAGCGCCTAGGTTCACCAAAACACCTGCCCATGTGAAACATAATGTGCGGGGGTTTTGTGTGGAGACTAGATGAACGCAAAAACGAGCTACAGCAAAATCGTGGGCGGCAGTGTCTAAATATGTCGTCAGGTGCATAGCTTTTGCCTAGCCAAATGATATGCAATAGAGTGATTGCAATACTTTGCGGACTGGTGTCAAGACTTGAATGGTTCCCCTGTCAGTATAACGGAGGGGCTATAAAGATGTAATAACTGCATCCAAATTCACCAAAAAGAGGCACTACCTCCGGCTCTATCTCTTCGTCTTCGTCACCCCTTGCATCGACCTCTACATCCGACATATAATTCAGACGACCATTTCGCATCAGCCTCCGCCCTAAACTTCTCCTCTATTGAAGCAACCCCCAACGTTGTCACGCCATGCCAGTAGTTTGTGGGGCTGGAGTTGCAGTCGCAGCCGCAGTTGCGTTTTTCGTCAAGTTTGTCGAGCCTTCCAAGTTTCCAGCGCGCCATGAGGCTTTCCATGGCAAGGAAAGGGATAGCCAAAGTGACCTTCTCAGACGGTTCAAGGATGTCCAGACTACCGCACCGGACGATTCTATACGCTTTACGACCCTTCACGAGGAGTGAGTTGTTTCTCGAGCGATTAAGTGAATTCGATGATTAATCGATTGGTTAACTCGGTGAATTTAGGTCTTCTAAGAGACTTTTTGTCTACAGCCAAGCTCTGATGGACTACAAAGAACTCGACTGGCATATCAGTCCTCGGGCTAAGCACAGTCATAGAAACGCAGTGCGACAATCGAAGAGAGCTGTACAGAGATCGGCAGGTGCGGTAGAGGAACTGGTCAGCGTGAGCGTTTTCCGACACCTTCCTCATAAATTTATGTTAAAGCCCAAATAATTCGTTAATTCATAGGATCTAGAACGCAATGCATTGTTGAAAGCGGCAGCTCAAGGCAGAAAACGCAAAAGATTCCACGTCAACAAGATAATCAGAGGGATGAAACGTGCATTAACGTCAACGAAGCGAAGAGATTCCTGAAGGTTGACACCATCATCTATATATTCAACATACCTAGTATGGATAATCCTTATAATCAGACTCATAGTATAGTATAGATAATGCTTGAAAAGTGGAAAAATGGATCATTCTTGGGGTTAAATCTGTAGTATGGGTGATTCTTATGACCAAGACTGTAGTATAGAGTGATTGTGAGAATCAACACAGTAGTATGGGTGATTCTTACGACCAAAAAACAGTAGAATTTTGATAATTTTAAGCCTGATCAGGGAATCAGGGCTCAGCACTCACTCTTGGATGATTATCTGCACCGGAAAAGTGAATCCAAAAAGTAACTTCGTTCAGAATGGGAGACTCAGACTTTAGCCCGCATGGAATAGTTTGAATGTTTTGAAATAGCCACCTTCGCCAGTCGCGGAAATCTAACCAAAACATGGAGAAATTCAAATGACCAGCTAGCTCAAACGACACCGCAGAATTCTCCAGGAAAAATGGAAAAACATCAGGGCCAATTCGTATAATGCTACCTAAAAACCTTCCACCACGAGAGGAGCAAGAGGATGCGACCCACGGTATGTGTTGAATGCCCCGGTCTTCCGTCGTGGGTGATTTCGATGGTAAGCATTGCGTGTCCCAAATCGTACCTTCCATAGCCACGGAGTTGTCTTACGCATCCCATCGTGCCATCGGTCAAACCGGCGGTTGCACAAGTACGAGTCGAGACACTCCCTGACTGCATTTGGTCGTTTAGAGTGTAAGTTCAAGATCGCTCCGGCTCCAACAGGCTGTACAGATATTCAATGTATTAAATGCCCCTCGATTCGATTGGGGATGTAATAGAATGTGTTTTGAGGAGGCCAGCAAATCCCATGTTTTGGAAAAATTCCTTGTTTCCCTCGTTGCCTAAAATTAAGGTTCAGAGGACGGACGACGGCACTGAACCCGTCCGAACCCGGTTCGAACCGAACCATTTTGAGGTGGGCAAGGCGGGCAGCCGCAGAGTTAGAACTTTGTTCAAAATGATAAAATGTTGGCCTCCAGATGGTCAAAAACAGTGTTGTCGCTTGGGTGAAGAAAGTTCCTGTGAATAGGTAATTACGTCCTTATCGATCATATACATTGCGTTGTTCAAAACCCTTGCCCTAGGAATCCCCAAATTCCTGTCATTCGGGCGCGTGAGTAAGTTCGTTCACCTTATGATCCATCTCTTATTTTATCCATGTTTTATGTACCTACCACGTACATTTTTGGCAAATGACCAAACTCATCTCCCTTCGAATGTCCCAAATCTCACTTTTATGAACATTGTATGGTGTTTGGAGCTACATAGCTTGGACATATGGTTTCCTCATTTTCTACAGAAAATGCATGTTCGAGCTCAAGCAATATTCGAGTCCTTTCTCTTGAAGTGTTATATTTTTCGCCTTTATTTTTCTTGACCATTTTATTTTTCCCTGGACGAGTTTGTCACATTTTCGGGAGGTAATCCGGTTTCTTGGGGTTTATTGGCCTCCCTCAGTTACTGTCTTGGTTCAGCGCTTCGAACATCTGATCAGAGAAATGTATCTCTGCGTCAACCTTTCTCGAATCCCGTCGATTAGAAGCTCTAAATGTATCAGATGTGAATCTGGCGATGCCCCTCCAACTCTCTATCATCGAGTTCTTCCTCGTTCAAGCTCATCTTCGCTCTTCCATACCATGAAGATCTCCCTCATCTCTTGAGTAGGTACAGGAGTGGTACCTTAGAGCGTACACCCGGGTGGCTTGGAGAGTCATATGAAACACTACCCACTCGTTCGGAAATCAAGGAGGGAGCTCTGAAGCGAGAGGTTCAATAAGCAGTTTGTTCGATTGCGACTGTCAAAGGCAACACACCGTTAGGAGAGGCATTCGTCCGCGTCACTTGTCAGATCCATCCATGTACATGGGAAGCAGAGTCGATCCAGTCGACGACGATAATTGCTGTCTCAGGCTGTATCCACCGTTCTCTCGTGTCATCGCTGGTGGTGGCAGCGCTAAGCTCCCATCCTGAGTGAATATGGGAGCACTGGTATCGGTGTCGCTGCGAACATCGCTTGCATCTCCTCTTTGTTGAACTGACGTTGGTTCCGGGATCGGGGTAGCTGTATCGTGCGGCTGCCAGAAGGCGCAGAAGCAGGAAAGGAGTCCCAGTGCTACAGGTGGTGCCAAAAAAATGGCTAAAATTTCTCCGTCTGTCATTCTGGGGACCAAGGGAGGGACAAGGGAAGTTATAAAGCTTGTTGTTGGTGGGTTTCTGTATTGACGTAGTACTAGACCTGTGAAACTGAGACCACCGGACAACCGCCGGCCACAACGGATTAAACAACGAGATAATAGTTCATTCAGTGTTATTTTACCGCCTCTGCCCTGCAAGTTCCCAAAGTTCAAAATTATCACATAATAAACCGTAGTATTTCAATTGACGAAGAGCGTGATCGATTAACCCGGTAGTCTCAGTTTCAGACCATACGTCAATACAGAAACGCATCAAGCCTTCCAATCTCCCTTTTCTCCCCAAGTCACCAGAATGAAAGCGGAGCTGCTTGTATTTATCATCCCCTTCTCACTCATCGGGGTATTGGTCCTTTTCGTTATAGTCGTCAATATAGATGATTGCTGCCGCCGCCGCCGCCGCTGCCCGCTCTCCATGAGATCCAACGCATACGACTTAGCTACAGCCACTCGGAACCATCCGGAACAACCACTACCAACGTCAGGCCAACAAACGGGAGGTGCAAGCGATGGTTGGTCTGAAACAGATGCCAATGCAACCGCGTTGACTCAGGGTGGGAGTTTAGTTCTGCCACCACCAGTGGTGATGCGGGATAATAGCAGATCCAGCTTGTATGAGCAGTCGTTGTCATTGGCCAGCTGGTCGACTCCGCCGCCCGTGTATACCAGGTGAAACCTTGAAAATGGCCGGGTTCCCTCCCAATGGTGCGTTGCCTATGGCACTGGTGATTGAACGAAGTGCTTACTGTCAAGGAACAACTTATGAAAAGATACGTACCTGAGTCAGACTCGGTTCCCTTGCCCCCGAACGAGTGGGTTTGGGATTTGGTACGACCCTTGAAGCTACCTGTTGCAAGTTCTACCCAAACAGAAAGGGAGACCTTCGCAATGTGGAAGGAAGATAAGCTCGAAAAGGCAGTGCGAGGGGAAACTCGACGATAGGGGGTATGGGTCGTGATAAGAATGTTCTAATACTGTCACCATTCAACACCGCGAGAAAACCGATGGAAAGAGTTGTTTTTTTTCTCGATATGCTTTCTTTGTAACCAGGCATCAAATAAAATAACCAGGCATCAAATAAAGACAGCAAAGAAACTATCTCCAAGGAAGAAGTCGTAACAATGGACGACCACACCTGCAGCCTGATCCGCTCAATTCCGGCGATAGATATCCTATAAAACAGGAAAACTGCACCCGGGATTGTATTGCGCCAACATGGAATGTGGTTGACACAAGTACTCGTAGAGGGAAAAAAAAAATATTGCAGGAAAATGAAGGGGTAGACATGATAGAGAAAGAACGCTCATGTCGAACGCTCGAGCTCGGACATCCAGTGTCCCAGCCCTAAAAAACTTTTTCAAAAAAGGTATTTGAATTTTATTCGAAGGTGTTTGGAGGCGGGCGAACATGAATCAGAAAAACGATAGCAGGGGTTTAGGTTTTCCTAAAACCAGAAACGGCGGTACAGCAGCCGAAATGTCACCAAGCCATTGCGCAACATAAGTTAGAGAAGGATCTCGTTTCAATAGGCTGGAAGGGTAGTCATGAGAGCGAGAAAAGAAAAGATGTTGAGTCTTAGAATGATAGAGAGATGAAGCGCACTTGGAGAAAAGAAAGACAGCTGGTGGATCCGTGCATGTTCTTGACAGACGAGTGCGGTTGTCAGCATCCCCAGTACCAGCGTGCCCAAACAAGAAAAGTTCAGTCTCACTGGGGAGTGCCCTAGATTACGAGATATTTGAGTGCAGCGAATATAGGGGGCAAACAGTTGTGGGTAATTACCCCAGAACCCGTCATTTGTATCCCTTCGCCAGATCGTACCTAAGCTAAAGGATACCTAAAAATGGCAGCTGATTAGAATGGTTATTAGGGATAACAAGCGATACCTGCACCCAAACTAATTGTTCATCCCAGGTCCTGGCACATCCTCGCATCATCGTCCCCTGTTCAATAAACCGCAAGGCCATTCGAAAACGCACGTTGGAATAGCATTCGAGTCCATACTCGCCTCTTATACGCGTTTTTGTTGTGTTCGGCTAATGTAGGTTTTTTCAACAGTAACTGTGAGAGCTAGTATCATGACATTTGTCATCGCACCATTAGCCCATACCTTCACCGCCATTGGGTACTCCTCATGTTCGGGTATTCGGCCAAAGCTCGAGCCTTGCATGTCGTAGCCTCTAGATCGTGAAGGCCAAATCCACCATCATGACGGCTATGGCAGATCACTTCCGGATATTTGCCGCCGTGATACTCTTGCGGGTCCATGATGGGTGTCGTATCTCTGAATACCAAAGATATTTTGTGAGAGCCGGTGATTGATCATTCGTTCTTTTTCCTGAGTGCACTATCTTCCGTTATTCGTCTTCATTGCGCAGCAACGCAGCGCCTAGCTCAGCTTTGTGGTTCACGTCGTGAAGGAGACCTGAAAACGACAGCGAGTGAGCACGGAGTGTTAGAGGTTAGGAGTAATACCAGTATTTTCTCGCACAAACCCACCGCTCATCTCCAGAGACACTCGCGTCGTCACAAAGTCGCCGTTGTGAACACCACCTGCCAGTCATGTTCGTATCTGTTGCACTATTCCACTGGTCGGCGCTGAGTTGAGGTCTTCGAGAACAATGGCCTCTGGGAATGAGCACAGGGGGTTGATACCTGTAAAATCGCCTCCAAATATGGTCGTTCAGTCGCAAATCCTCTCGGGTTATCATTGCAACCAAATTGCGACTAGACCCAACCAATGTGGTGTCGTCTTGGTGTCATCGATGGCAATGAGGCGTTGAGCTGTCAAGATTACTGATAGATGTCCACAAGATCAAGACCTTTCTCACCATCACTGCTGGAGGGGAACAATTCTGCGGCCCGCAGAATCTCCGCAGAAGTGAATGTAAGTGCATAAATTTCTAAATATAGCAGAACGTACATTTTTGATTAAGTTCTGCGTCTCGACAGAATCCTATGAGAAATTATTCAAATTTATTCATTCTAATTATCTATTGCCATCAAGAGAACCTTAAATTCTGCACGGATTGTGGGACAATCAGAATTTTAGCAGGATTTTGCCTTTTGTTTCAGTTTTCCCACAGGGAGAACTAATTGTTCTGCCTCGCTGCAAAAGGAAACATAAATTCTGAGTAAATTCTGCCGTTGGCTTGCACACCAAATTTTCGGATTCTGCGGGGATTCTGCAAAAATTCCGAATGATGAATTACAGAAATGGGAGACTTCGAACAAAAGGCAAAATTTTGCTAAAATTCTGATTGTCCCAGAATCCGTACTGAATTTAAGGTTCTCCCGATGGCGATAGATAATTAGAATGAATAAATTTGGATAGTTTCTCATAGGATTCTGTCAAGGGGGTGTCACATGTTGATTTCCTGACATAGGGTTGGTTAGTTAGTCCCCTCAGGACCCCCACTAATTTTTTTTCTGACCCATGTGAAAATATTGATAAGATCATGATAAGATAACTAAAAGTTGGCCCACTGCACATTGATCAGGTTGGTGGGCCATGAAGAAGCACACTTGTGAATGATGCAAACCATTTGTGACACAATGAAGCTGGCCCATTTAGCAGCAGTAGCCATATAAGCAGATGCAATGCAATTTCTTTCCATATTTTTCTATAAGCAATGCCCTGGAAGATGATAACTAGCAAACACCCTGGATCAGAGGTCAATCAGAGGTATCCTCACCTAATAAAACAGGAATAGCAAGTCTTGATAGTTCTAATGTATCAAAATAAATAATTTACAAGCTATTAACACCTTTATTCATCCCAAATTCATCCAGACAGCTGTGTCCTCTGTCCACAGTGTGACACACTTGTTCAAGTTGGAAAAGTTGGTATTGCCAATTAAGTACCTTTTGTGACATGTCAGCAGTACAGCCAAGAAGGGAACAATTAAGCCAAAAAACAGCATCAATTAGGGTAGAGATAAAGCAGATTTGATTAGATTGTGCCAATAAAGATTATATAATATTACTATATATAGTATAATATTCCCACCCCCAGTTAGTTAGTCCAACCCTTGAGCCACTAAAAAAAATTCCAACCCCATGTCATGAATTTTATTCCTGACACCCCCTTGGATTCTGTCGAGATGCAGAACTTAATCAAAAATGTACGTTCTGCTGTATTTAGAATTTTTTGCACCTATATTCACTTCTGCGGAGATTCTGCAGGCCGCAGAATTGTCCCCTTCCCGCAGTGCATGAAGTAAGGATATCGTAACGTACCTGCAAGTGTATTATATATAAAGTGCATTGTCGCTGTAGTAGGCAATGTTGATAAGGATGTGATGTCGAAATGTGGGCTGACAAATTGTTTGAACTTCCCACGAAAAGATCGATCTTTTTTTCCAAACACGTCCGGCTCTCAACCACATACTCACAATGTTCCTGTCATTCAAAGGCAATGCTTCCAAACCAATGTAGGAATACCAGGTGGAACTCCGCAACCACAATGATCGAGGATCTCCTTCTCTGAACAACAGGATCCGTTGTCCACGTCAATGGTCGCCCCTTTGTTTTCTAGTCATGATCTGCTTCTCTTCTGGTTTTGCATCGGCGAACACCATCTGCCTCGTCTCAAATTTGTGGGCTAAATCGAATTGCCGCTAGGTGAGAACATCCCTCTGCCCAAGATACTCGGATATGCTTATATCACCAATAATTTAAATGGTGAAGACATCCAGTCATTGAACCCGTAATAGTGGGCTGAAATTCTGCTGGTCTTGCTGCCTTATTGACCCTGTTCCTGTGGGCCAGGTGATGCGAGAGGCGGCGTGGTATGACCTTAGGTATCAAACGGATGAACTCCAGTTCGAATATGCGCCATCGCTTGCAAGAGAGGAAGGTGTGGCCCATGTGTGGCCCATCGGTGTCTGAAAAGCCTTTGAGTTGTGATCAGGGATACCGATGGGGATGGGTGGTGTGGGGTTCCCAGGCATTCTGGCTGGAATGTGTGGCCGGAGCTCAGGGCTCAACGCCCCAGGTATGTTTCGTTTCTCTTCATCATCTCTTCAAATCTGCTTATTTTATGGTTGGAGTTCAGCGGGTCAGAGCTCGTCAGCTGAGGATTAGCGTAATGCTTTCCCTCACGTTTTCCGTCGTCCTTCAAATTCCGCTTCAAGCTCGTACCCATCCCACTGGAACCTCTGAGATCCCCAAACCCCGCTGCGCGAGATTGCCTGGTGCTCTGACATGGGATTAAGGAGTAGAGCATGGTTGTTTTGGGCGAACCTTCGTTGGAAGATCATCCTACTTCCTGCTCTTTATTGCCATGACCGTTTCTTGTCAGAGCACATTTGGTGGCTGCGCTGTGTATTGTATCGACCCATCGAATCATTCCTTACTCTCGTATTCGTCTTGTCCCTTGTATCCTCACACTTTTTTCCTGTGACATGGTGCAGCCTTTCTTCCAGTCCAAACGGAAATTGGCATTGCGTGGACAAGGTGAGGAGTTGACACATCCATTCTTGACGGAGCTTCTCTGGTAGTGTGTACGTTAATATGACCATCCCAAGATGACACAGTCCTCTCAAATGACGAAGGCTAGTCCCTCGTAATTTGATAACAAATATGTATCGTGGAATTGGCGTCATTCAAATTTCCATCTTTCTCCATAGTTCATGTCATGGTGATTGAATTCCTCCGTATAACCTCCCTCACTTTCCACTGATCCCCGACCCAGATACCTCACCATAATTCCATTCTATCTCCCGCTTCCTCCATGGATCCAACCTCCGATTTGATACCACTAACATTCTTGCACCTACACGTTTTACCCCAGATAATCAATATGAGCAGTTTTCGGATGGGGAATTCCATTTTTTTCCTGGAGGGGTTGAAGCCAGGTCCGTGGGCTGGAATTTGGTTTGCATATTTGGTCATACTGCGGTATCACTCACTCTAGTAAACCGTCTGGTGTATGAGGGAGGTAGCGTATGACCTCCGTTGACAAAATTCAACGCCGGACTCTCTGCCGCCCAGAGGAAGGGAATGGGCACATATCCATTTGGGCGGTATGGAGTCAAAGCCCAGCGCGCTCAGCGCCTGTTTGCTGCTCTTGGGTATAGTTCATTGTTCGTGGTTTGTTATCATCGCTTTGGATTTCCTCTTATATATTTCCTCTCACACCGTAACCATATGGACTTTGATTGATCGATGGCCGATGGGGAAGGGCTGGCTCGATTGATCGTCACTGGTGTTTCGAACTATTCATTAAAGCGTCAGTTCAATCGATTAATCAACTATTTATATGCTGGATGTACATGGGAAATATAAATGACTACATATCTATCATTCAATCTGGATTAATCTTGAACACTAATCAGAAGTTGTTAAACACAGAAGGGGATTACAGCCAATTTCAAAAAGGTTGGCACTATGGTCACGTTGTGAGAATTTGAGTAAACAGAAGGAAATAGAACCCTAGCCTAGGGTTACCCCCATTTCTCAGTCCTGGCTCGCGTTCTCTCGTGTTTGACGTAGATTTTGAGCTTGTACGACCAATGGCGCGCTCTAAAAAGTCCAAGAAGGCACCGAATCAACCTCCAGCGCGTAGACCTTTTCGCATAATCAGTCCAAAGCCTGTTGAAGAGGAAGAAGAACTTCAATCCGATTTTGATCCTCCAAGCCCTCGAGCTCTTATCAATGGCATTCTC
>Ga0307517_10011874_pt1 | contig 12024 bp, 7 predicted proteins | sample 23_EM_MG_FD_194515 | JGI IMG/M metagenome (GOLD analysis project Ga0307517, IMG submission 194515) | Populus trichocarpa ectomycorrhiza microbial communities from riparian zone in the Pacific Northwest, United States - 23_EM | ecosystem: Host-associated > Plants > Roots > Unclassified | place... | reverse complement strand
AAAGATTATGACCTTTGAACAGAAACGTCTGCCTTGGAAAAAGGAATCCAACTTCCCTAACATCGTGTTCAGACTCCATTAATCTTTATGGCGACAAATCAACAAAATCATATGTCAAAGAACTGACCGGGGACATTTATATCTTGGTTGCAAGGGATTGTGTGGTGCTATTAAATGCTTGTTGGGCCGATTGCAATAGAACAATCTCTTAAAGTCGATGAGGGCATGAGCTGTATGCTCTTACAAGCCATTTAGTAAAAAAAGAACTCTGCGCGCTTAAAGGAAGGTTAGCAAAGTGCGATGAAAAATAGAAATTTATGGTTAATTGAAAGAAAACGCTCTCCTTTTCTTTCTTGAAGTGTAGAGATAAGGTGATAGAACTTGAAGGAAGGAAAACGCCATCTCTTGACCTCATTCTTGATTCTTTTACGCCAGGAAAAACAGGGTGAAAAGTGGTGACATAATAAAACTTGAAGCCCCTTGATTCTTGGTCCATGATTAGAGTTTTGTTTTAGCTTGACCCAGCTAGCTCAGTAATATTTGAGTCCAATCTCTGCATCTGGGCTTTATTCGGTGGGGTGAAGATTTTCCAATCTCAGAGACTACAGACTCGGAGAATTGACTTGGCAAGGGGGCAGTAAAAAATGTTCGATGTCAACAACAAACATGATTTTCTTACAATTAAAAAAACAAATATCATTTTTCAGATAAGAATAAAATGTTAACATTTTTCAGAAACTCCCAACAAAGTCACGGAAGCGGAAACAGCAGCAAGCAGAGAGTTTCCAGCAGCAGGTCGGTGCCGGAAGTCCTTCCGGGAGGTGGGTTTTTAGCTCCTGCAAGGCTGCTAGAAGAGGCATTTTTCTTAGGGAAACTGGACATGAAAAAAGAGGAAGTTTCCTACAAGGAAAAGGAGAAGAAAAGTACCGAACTGATTTAAGAGGCTTTATATGCGTCAGAAACAGCCTTGAAGACAGTTGAGTTTAACTCAACCTAGTCTCTGACTTCGAGAGTTCTGGGTTCTGACTTAGTTTTAAGTTCTAATTTGATGTAGCTGTTTGTTTTCAGAACTGTATTTTTTATTGTATTGATTGAATAGGAATAATACAATTTATAGGATACAAACCTAGCTATATCAAAATAAAAAACTAAATATACAAGAAAATCTGGAAACTAATTATAGAAATCAATAATTCTAATTCAAGAAACAAATATAGAATCTTACATGTATATAATTCCTGATTATACGAGATAAAATCTCAACACTTCCCCTCAAGTTGGTGCATAGATGTCACACATGCCCAACTTGTCTAAAAACTTTGAGAACACTCGATTTGAGATTGTTTTGGTGAGAATGTCCTTAGGCAACTCAACAATTTTTCCATCTAATTTCTCTTTAATGAAGAATCTGTCTATCTCGACGTGCTTTGTACTACGAATAATAATCTTTATACTATGAATAATAATATTTTTAATATTAATAACATTAAATATAATAAAAATAAAAATATTTATAGTACAAATAATAATATTTTTAATATTAACAATATTAAAATTAAAAATATTTATAATACATATAATAATATTTTTTTAATATCAATAAAATTAATTATAATAAAAATAACAATATTTCTAGTACAAATAATAATATTTTAATATTAATAATAATTAAATTAAAAATATTTATAATACAAATAATAATATTTTTAATATTAATAATATTAATAAACTTACCCAAGTTTAAGTGAGTCTGACTGTAACATCAGGCCCAAGCGCTTTGAGCCCCAACCCATTAAATTTGGGTTAGGACGCAAGATCCAAGATCATTGGGTCTTGACACAGACCCATCAGCCTGGACTCCTAACCTAAGTGTCTTGAGTCATGGAGGGATACAAGACCCAAGAGACTTGAGTTTGCGTCCCTGCCTCTCCCAAGCAACTTGAGTCAGGCTCTCCTTTCTAGCCCCAAGTTTCTTAGGTCTGGAAGAAAATGACAAACCCAAGTTAATAATAATAATAATAATAATTGACTTTATCCTTCAAATCAAATCTATGTTTTTATTCGATAATAATAAAATTTAATAATATTAATGAATTTAATAATAATATTAAATTTGTCTAGTCCAAGTTTTTATAGTTTTTAATCCTGTCAAATAAAATTTATTGTTTTTCTTTGATAGTAATAATATTTTTTTTCAAGTCTTAATGATAATAATAATATTTTTTTAATTTTACCCTTCAAATCAAATCTATAGTTGTTTTTCAATATTAATAATATTTTTTACAAATGTATTAATTATGATATTAATAATATTAATTATACTTAAAATAATAATCTTTATATTACGAATAATAATATTTTTAATATCAATAACATTCATTATAATAAAAATAACAATATTTATAGTACAAATAATAATATTTTTAATATTAATAATAAAAAAATTTAAAATATTTATAATACAAATAATAATATCATTGGTTATGGCTGCACAGCCAGACCCAAGATCGGTGAGTCTGGCTGGGCAGCCTGACCCAACCCCCTTTTGAAGTGTTTTGGGTTTGGGTCTGGTTGGGCAGCCTGACCCAACTCTTTTTTGAAATGTTTTGGGTTTAGGTCAGCCAGAGCCAACACTGTTAGGTCTTGCTGGGCAACAGGACACAACTTTGTTGGCTCTTTTTGGAAGTGTTTTGGGCCTGAGTTGGCAGCCAGACCCAACAACTTTTGGCAGATGAGGCAATGCCCACAACCACAATTCTTGATAAAAAAACAGACGAGGAACACCCCTCAGGGTTCTACAGTGCTTTTAGCAAAGAGCAAACTCAAAACAGTGCAGTCTATAGTGAAATCACTCACACCCTACAATAACTCGCGTTACAATGCAAAACAGTGCAATCCATAATAAAAGCACTCACTGTAATATCTCACATCGACAAGTGAGGACTTGGGGGACCTTATGGGAGCATGTTCACCTTGACTAGTAAGACACATTTTGGGGCCATGCGTGACTGTCAAGATTAAATTTGTGAGGCCCGTGGGCCAAAACGAACAATATCTTGCTAGTGAGGTGGGGTGGGGTGTTACACTCACAGTCCATAGTAACTCCAACTACAGTAAAATACCGATTCCTTTTGGGTATAGTTGATTCTTTCATGGTTACTCTAATAATTATCTGGTTTTATATTAAATTATATAAAAATTTAGATTGACATACATGTTAACTTATAACCTAAATATTGATATTGTCAAATCTAAGTAAGAATAAAACTTATTTACCACAATTTAAAAGAGAAGAATAATAATTTATTTTGATGATTTGACCGAGGAGAATGATAAGTTAATTACACAAGGATTAGATTTTCATTGCAAAGCACTGCAATTATTGTGTTTAATTTGTAAATCCAAGAACTATAATTTAATCATTCTAAACTTAAAAATGAAATGCCATGATCTAAAAAATTAAATTACATAAAACCAGTTATTTTGAATGCTGATACTTTACCTTCGCGCATTTATTGGGGGACGAAGCATGAAATCTTAAATCATGATTTTTTTGGGAGGGTAGATTAGAATAGCCTTTCTAAAATATCACAAATTTTAATCACTGTTTATGATGTTTAGATTTTTAATGATTTTAATAAAAAACCACAAGAGTTTTTAGAAAATATTACATAAACATTTTTAATTCTCAAAATATAACATTTTTTATGTCCACAATATCCTAACCTGTACTAAAAATATCATTAATGAGTATAATTTCTTGTGCTTTTAATACACCTTGAAATATAGATGATCACAATTTTTTATGGAACAACAAAGCATTTATTCTTTTATTTTTTCAGAAAGCAACATTCTCATACTTTTCCTTATAACAAATACAATATAATTTAAAGAAAGGATCACCTACACAAAACCTACCATTGCACCATAGCTGTTTGTGTGCAGGATGGCTTTATTTATACATATAAACCGGAAAAAAAAAAAAAAAAAACGCGATACTACATTAATTACCACTGCGTTATTTTCCATCAGCTCTTGACTTTTTCATTTTTGGCAAAGCAATGGGTCAGCTCAGCTATCAACGGAGACCACTTTTTATAAACGCTTGAATGATGTCAGGTTGTCGTGGCACCGGTATGCACACAAGATCGTGAGCCCTTGGAACCGTTAATCCAGGCCTTTCTGTCATATCAACAGCAACATTGCCATTGATTTTCTCCCCCTGTGAGCCAGCCACTTTCCATTCAAAGCACTGAATCATAGCCGGGAGAGTTGTAGACAATTCCTGCATGGCCAAAGCAAGGCCAGGGCAGCTTCTTCTGCCAGTACCAAATGGCAACAGCTGATAATGTTGGCCTTTAAAGTCCACCGAAGCAGATTCATTGCACATATCTCCGTTGGGTTTTAGAAACCGTTCAGGTTCAAATTCCGACGGGTTTGTCCAGTATTTTGAATCTCTTCCGATAGACCACATGTTCACAAATAACAATGAGTTTGCAGGGATTGTATAGCCATTGATCTTGCATTCCTGGGTTGATTTTCTTGAGATCATTGGGATCGGTGGATGAAGCCTGAAAGTTTCCTTGAAGATGGCCTGGAGATAAGGAAGATTTGGAAAGTCTGATTCTTCTACCAGCCTCTTGTTTCCAACAACAGCATCAATCTCCTGCCTTGCTTTCTCAAGGATCTTTGGATGGTTTATGAGCTCAGCTAGTGCCCATTCAGTTGAAGCTGCTGTTGTATCCGTGCCTGCTGTTAAGAAATCCTATAAAAATACTTGCAGTAAGGATTTTGTCACGTATGAATCTTAATACAATGCTAATCTTAGAGGGAATGTTCTTACTTAAATCTCTTATCAGTAAATCATTCCTTGAAAAGTACCATTCATTAAATAGAATCAAATACATAGAGGCATCCACTCATATCTAACGAGTGTCTTCTTAAATAAAACCACCATTCATTCACTGAACGGATGGAACTCGCATCTCCACCTATCTAACAAATGAGTCGACAACATAGTTGTGAGCCTGCCCAGCACGGCGGGCTACCTCGGGCTACGAGTTTTTTTTTAATGATATCATTTCATGATTTGTGTTTTAGGAAAGAAAAAAAAAACACCTAGGTTCATCCTGGATTTACCCTTTCGATCTACGATCTACGAACCTTAATTAATCAAAGCCTGAGTTGAACCCAACCAGAACTCATAACTACAGTTAGTAGACGTGGCAACAATGGGCTATATAAATGGCAAATATTTTTAGTGCATTTCTTTTTCTGGTGAAATTAGGTGTAAATATCATACACTGAATTTATGCATTGGGACTACAAAAATATAGTATAGAGCTATAAAATGACAGTACAAAATTGCCAATGTAAATCGATAGCTACTAGCTAGATTCTCTACAAAATCACAATTTAACCCTATGGCGTCATTTTTTTGTACTAGATTCTCTCCCTGATTCATTAATATCGTGACAACATACTGTTCATGAGTCCTTTTCCTTAATTAAGTCACTTCTAATAAAATAACCCATCGGAAAATAGATACTTTACTGAAGGGAGATGGAATAGACAGGGAGGATCCATGAAATTTTTGAATCTGTAAAAATTTCTCTACCAAAGTGAAATTTGATGTCTGTTATTGGAGTTATTTTGGAAAAGCCTTGTAAAAATGAAGAGAAATATCTCTAGTTGCTCGTGGAAGGAGGTTGTACGTTCTTACCAAAACCAAGGCTTTAATGTGATCTCTAGTAAACTCTATCTCTGAGTTTTGAGCTTCCAAAGTATCAAGCATCATGTCCAAAAGATCTCTGGCCTGAACTTTTCCTCCACTTTGCTTTCTCTCAAGCTCACGGTTTGTGATGATATTGTCCAGCAATGCATCAAACCTTGTATGTACATCCTCGGATTTCTTCCTAGAACCCTGAAAGTCAAAGTTCCTGCAAAGCCATATAAAATCCGAGACGTTAAACTCTCCAAATATCTGTGTTACCTCTCGTGCCAAAGTTTTGGCATCTTCACCCTGGCTATCGCTCCCTGAACACCTGATACTTAACATCATTTGAGAAATGATGTTGTTTGATAAGTTTAGCAACTCTTGAGTGACATTAACACTCTCACTGATTTTAGACTTGGTAAGAAGATTTTGAAGAAACTGTTGCAACTCAATTTTTCTTATAGGCTGAAAATGGTTAAGTGCCCGGCTGCTTAAGAGCTCAAATGTGCTCAACCTCTTGAGGAATTTCCAGAGAGGTCCATAGGGTGCAAAGGCAAAGGAAGAGTTATAGGTAAGGAGCTTAATGGCTCGAGAATCCATTTCGCGAGAAGAGAAGATGACGTCGTGTATCTTTAGGAATTCTTTAGCAAGTTCGGGGGAGGAAGCCACGACACATGGGGCAGAACCAAGACGGAGAAAAATTAAGGGACCATAACGAGAAGATATATCACGAAAGGAATGGTGAATTAGGGGTCCAAGGAGATGGAGGTGACCGATGATTGGTAAAGACCGGGGACCTGGAGGAAAACAGGCATGCCTTGGTCTGTTTGTGAAGATCAAGAAAATTGAAAGCAACAGAATGGCAAAACCTATGAGCTCAAGCATCATGCGTATCAAATTCTAAACTAGAATATGAACAAATATGGCATACAGATGAGGTGAATATATAGTGCTAGTAATTATTTTTTTTTAATTAGAAAATCAATTAATGATTTTGACTTTATTTTTTTATTAGAAAATCAATTAATGAGGTGAATGATTATTTTTTTATTAGAAAATCAATTAATTATTTTTTATTTCTTTAGACTTAGTTATGTTCAGATGGTCTCTAAATAAATTTGTTGGACTTTTTGAATAATCTATTAACTGATTCAAACATAACTGTTCAAAACCTTCAAACTCTTCTTATTCACCTAAGACATGAGCTTTTAATTGGTTTAAATAAAAATAATTCACAATTAAATCAAATCATGTTAAGAAATTATTTTTCAAAGTATTTAGCTGGAATTGTTTCTCATATATATTAATTAATGTTGTAAGTTTTTCTTTTCTATCTTGCATGTATTCGTGACAAAAGAAATTTGATATGTGTTTAGCTATTTTTTAATAGGTGAAAAATATTATTATTTATTATTTAAATATATTGATATATAAACAACCAAGGTTTCATAATCATGACGTAAATTTTTAATTACATTCATTTTACAATAATAAACTTGATAGAAAAAAATAAAGGTATTAATTATTTTTAATTAAAAACATTAAAATATTTTATGCTGGCTAATTTTGTAATGTTTTGCCAACACCACCTCATCCTAAAACAGCTGCAACCTGCAAGGAAAATAAAAGAAATGGAATGGACTCCATTAAAATTCTAATACGTGACATGGGAAGAGATAAGCATCTAAAAAGAGAGAGGGCCGAAACTGACCCGTCTGATAAATTAAAGAACTAAAATGTAATATCTGTTATGCAACAATGACTGGTGGACATTTAAAACCACTAGAAATACCAAACTCCATCCTGAACTTGCATTTTTTTTTGTACGTGAGTAATATTAGAGAGGTGGTGTAGAAGTCAAGGAAAAACTTGAATGTTGAAAAGTTGAAAATCAAAACTCAACTATCTTATCATGAAAATTAAACTTTTAGTTTCTTGAAAAAAAAATTACTCACAAAATAACTAAAATTATTGTATCATGTGCATGATGCAATATTTGTGCTGAATTTTCAATTTTGACTTTAATTGTTAACTCTTGAACCTGTAATCGTGGAATCCTAATAGAAAACGCGATTGATATCATGTTTCTTAAAAATTTAATATTTAATATTTTAAAATTAATTTTTTTATATTTTAAAATTGTTTTGATGTGTTGATGTCAAAAATAAATTTTTAAAAATAAAAAATATTATTTTAATACATTTCCGAGTAAAAATTATTTTGAACTGCAATCTCTACCACATTTTCTAACACCCTTTTAATTCACACCAGATAAGAGGATGTTTAGAAGTGTAGTTGTGGTTGTTTTTCAAAGTGTTTTTTATTCGGAAAAGCATTAAAATAATTTTTTTTTAAGAATTTTTTTTAGTTAAAAGCTATACAAATTAGGTAAAAGATATTTTTTGTTATCAAAAGAAAACTCGATTAATCCACTACTAAATTCCTAATCAATTGCCACACATTCCAGTTCTTTGGCTGCATGGACTGCCATGTTGATCTCATTTCCATTAGAATATTAATCTTGTAGGCAAAATATGCAACCATGTCAACTTTACATAATCCATGTGGTATTTCCATGCACAACATTAGTGTGATTTTGATTTTTTCCTCATTTTATATATGATATGATATAATAAAAATTTAATTAGCCGAGAAAAAAAACTCTCGGATTGAATAATCGATTCACCATCAGAAAATCGATAAATACAAACGGAAATACCGAGGGAATATTTCTGTCGGTAAATTTCCGAGGAATTTTACCGATGAAAATATTCCGTCGGTATATACTGAGGGAATTACAGTGGAAAAAAAATTAATGATTTACCAATAGAATTACCGATGGAATAAATTCCGTCGGTAACATCCGTCGGTAAATTCGTTGGTAAACTGTGAACACTGTTCATCATGTCAATTACAAAGGGAATCACCGAAGGAATTTTCCGTCAGTATTTTCCAGAGAGCTCCAGAACTATTCACTTTCCAATTGCATTGTTAATTGTTGTTCTTTACGGACAAAATCACCGACGGATTGAAAAGTCGTCGGTGTTATTTGGCGGTTTTCTGAAAAAATTAAATTAATTTAAAATTTTCATTTAAATATTACAGACGGAATCACCGACAGATTAAAAAATCATCGGTAATTGTTGGTGGTTTCTGAAAACGTTTTACAAAATTGAAAATTTAAATTAAATATTACCGATAGAATTACCGATGGAATAATTAAAAAATATTAATATTCAATTATCCGTCGGTAACTCCATCGCTAATGCGCCCCAATAAAAAGTCTGGATCCCCTTATTTCATAAGAGATAGACTCATTTTTTATTCTTCTTCTTCTTCTTCTTCTTCTTCTTCTTCTTCACTATATGTAAAAAACATCAATATCTATTTCTTTCTCTTCTTTTCTCTCCTCATCTCCTTCTCTTTCCCTCCATGCTCGGGTATGTCTTCTTCTTCTTTCTTTTTTTATCTTCTTAGTTTTTTTTTAATTAATATGCTTTATGATTTTTTTTCTCTCCTTAGCTTCACTTGCAACTACATTAAGGTAAGATTTTTTTTTCTTCTTTTTTCATGATTTTTTTCACTATATTTGTTTTTAATTTTATTTTTAATTTTTTTTGTTCTTAATAATTGTATAAATGTTGTTGTGAGATTTTTTTTTTCATATGAGATCAATTTTAGTTGATTTATTTATAGGGATTTTTAAATTTTTAGCAATTGCAACTTCATTTTTTTCATATGAATTTTTTTAGTTTAATTTATTTTTTTGTTTTATTTATTTGTTGCAAATTTGTTTGAGTTGATTTTCTTATTCTTTTTTCCAAGCATTTTGAGTATATATTATAGAGTGTTGATTTCTGTTAATTTATTATTTTATAATTTTATAAAATAAATTTTTTTTAAATGCTTTTATATAATTACCGATGGAATTTCCGTCGGTAATTCCGTTGGTAATAAAAAATATTATTACCGACGCGTCTGTTCCGTCAGTAATAATATACTAAAGGATTTACCGACGGACAAAAAATTACCGATGAACGATTCACCGACGGATCATTTCCGTCGGTAATATAATTACCGATGGAATATGTGTCTTACACCGACGGAAAAATTCCGTCGGTAAAACCGTGAAATCTTGTAGTGATTAATCAATTTATCATAGTAATCTCGTCTATTTTCTCTAGCCAAGATGGTTGATAGCTTGTACTTAGTGTTTGGTAGACCAATGTGACTTGTGACTAGCACCTTCAAAAGATTTCTCTTGATGGATGCGAAGATTCTCAGAAATTTAAATAAGTATCTTTTTAAATAGAAAAAACAGTACAATAATCCAGTCACGATTGGATCTAGTACTACACCAAGCCCAGACATGTTAGGTCTGGTACTAGCAAGGCCCAATGCATTTTTATTATAGCGTGTTTGGTATTGGCGCGTGCAGCCTGCTCTAAAATTAAAAAGAATTATCCCATGTGTTTTTTTATCTATTATTTTCTTAGTAAATATCAATAAAATATTGGTTGACTTCGAACAATCGATAAATTTCAAGGTCGCAAACTCCAACATGTGATCGGCAATTTCAATGAAAGTCCTGTACGGTAATGGATTCTCTTGGTTAGGTGAAGTCATTAAATACAAGGGTCGAATATATCACATGTAGCTCAACAAACATTCCTTATCGGCCGAAAGCATTTACCAGCATCAGAGGGCTACCAAAGTACCATATGAAAGATGTATTACAAGGTATTGATCTTCCTTCTTCTAGATCAAGAATATGATTCTTCAACGACGACGTATGGTGGTCAAGAAGTCTCGAGGATCGTCGAGTTGTCAGAAGGAATGTGCATGTAGGCATCGAGACTTGTATAAGCCCCAGTTGCAGTCAAACAATGGGCACTGAGATTCGTCAGGGCCGCCATGGTTGGACCACAATTGCTGTTACGCTATCTGACTATTCATGGCATTGTCCTCTTAGCTATTTCGGCCACCTACATTTACATCTCAAGGTGTCCTCTTTTTGAGTTGTAGCTGGGGTCCAAGACATGAAACAAAACAAAAGCACTCCTATCCCTTTACAATCTATTGACAACAAAATTAATGTGGTTTGGAAAGAAAGAAAAAAACAGCTTCGTACAATAATGTGTTTTAGTTCATAATTAACTTTGCATGTGATAGTGTTTTCTCCCCCCTGTTGCTGTGTGGTACTTGCGCTCTCTTCTATTTCGTTCTAGGAAGAGAGAAAAGTACATGAAGAATCTGTGCAAGTAGGAGTACCGTTCCGTGCATCAACTTTCCTGGGCGATGTCAATCACGTTTTAAAAAATTGCTATTAGGATTCCACGATGACAGGTTCAAGAGTTAACAATTAAAGTCAAAATTGAAAATTCAGCACAAATATTGCATCATGCACATGATACAATAATTTTAGTTATTTTGTGAGTAAATTTTTTTTCAAGAAACTAAAAGTTTAATTTTCATGATAAGATAGTTGAGTTTTGATTTTCAACTTTTCAACATTCAAGTTTTTCCTTGACTTCTACACCACCTCTGTAATATTACTCACGTACAAAAAAATGCAAGTTTAGGATGGAGTTTGGTATTTCTAGTGGTTCTAAATGTCCACCAGTCATTGTTGTATAACAAATATTACATTTTAGTTCTTTAATTTATCCACTATCAGAAAACCGGCGAAAACCAACGGAATTACCGACGGAATTTTTTCGTCGATAATTCTTATCGACGAAAATAATTCCGTCTCAAAATCTGTCGGTATATACCGACGGCATAACTCCGTCGGCGATACGGTTTGTTTGGAAAGATGAAACGGTGTGGTGACGTGGAGTTTTTTCATACAATTTTACCGACAGAATGACCGAGGGATTCAAACCGAGATAGCCGTACAGTGACGTGGCACTGTCACCGATGGAATCTCCGACGGATATATTCCGTCGGTGAGTCCATCGGTAAAAGCCATTATATACGCACCCCCTTTGCCGACACTCTCTTCCTCTGTTTCTCCTTCTTCTTCTTTCTCATCCCACCTCTCCCCTCCCAAACTGCAGCCAACCACCCATCCCAACTCTCCACTATTCTCAACACAAGCACTCAAGTTTTTTATACTTTGTACGTGTTCACAATATCCGTTTCTTGTGGATTTTATCATTTTTTATAAGTAAATCTATCTTTTTTAGTTTTAACATTTAAATGTGAATTTTATTGTTTTTTTAGTATATGTATTTTGTTAACGTATGTACTTGTTTGATTGTTATTTGTCAAAGAAACTTGTAGTATGAATGTATAATTTTGTAGTT
>Ga0307517_10011873_pt1 | contig 12025 bp, 11 predicted proteins | sample 23_EM_MG_FD_194515 | JGI IMG/M metagenome (GOLD analysis project Ga0307517, IMG submission 194515) | Populus trichocarpa ectomycorrhiza microbial communities from riparian zone in the Pacific Northwest, United States - 23_EM | ecosystem: Host-associated > Plants > Roots > Unclassified | place... | reverse complement strand
CCCTCTTCTTTTCCTACACCCCCTGTTGTCTTTTCAGAGCTTGGGAGGGTGTAAGGCTGTTACAGTTACATTGTCACATAGTATATATGATGCGTCCCCATCCTCTTTCTGTAGTTGACTTTACCCCCCTTGTACTACGTACGTGTTCATCCTCAGAACTCAGAGCTCGGTCCTGTTACTTCGTGTGATCACTCGTCAGTAATTTCCTGCCCCCACCAAGCAGGCTTACAAAACTGCACTGAAGTTCAACAGAATTCACTATTATGTCACAGAACATCAATGGCAGTCAACAAGAATGAGTGACATACATTGATCCATATCACCTGCCATAAATTTAAATAATTCAGGAATGCCAGATGTGACTTAAAAGTTAAAACTGAGTTCAACCATGCATATGCGTTCATGCATTTGTGAACTGGATCGTCTTCATTATGCCACCCTCACTAATTAAGGAAGAAATTTATATTCAAAAAGCCCCCAAATCTGACAATATCTTAGACAGTTTGCCCACATTTGCATGGTTTTCTCTCAACCACAACAGGCCACATTAGGCAATCCACAAGGACACCTAGGTGCTTGGGCAACTAAAGTAAGTCAAGGCTGTTGTGGGACAAGGATGGAGTGCAGGCTGCAAGCACCCAGGACATGAATGAGGGTGAATAAAAGCTTGGTGATGATCAATAGATCTCAATGGGCGCTAATGGAGGATACTGGAAAATGATGACACTAGCTCCATCAGGAATCACTGAACACTATCAATATCCATTATTTAGTGATGACCAACAATACTGTACTATTTTATTCAATTCAGCAGTAACATGTCATGTGGCCTCCAAAATTGCCAAAATGTAACAGTTGTAATGGGCAATTTTTTCCAGTGCTGAAACTGTTTGGTGATCACGGTCTCAATATAGTAAAATTTTGCGGCCTGCAGTGCTATACTGCTGAATTTCTGGCCTTGTCATGGCCAAATTCTGAGAGTGCCGAAACCAAAATTTCAGCCGGGCAGTAACGTGTCATGGGCCCTGCCGAATTGAATGAAATAGTACAGTATTTCATTCAATTCAGCACTTACATGACTTTTTTGCACTTTCGAGAAATTCCAAAAAATTGGAAAAATTCAGAATAAATTAAATCTGAGGCAAATCTGAGGTCAAAAAAAATTGGCGTGACACATTACTGCCGAATTGAATGAAATAGTACAGTACTACAGTAACCAACAACAACCAACAATAACTGTCAATATCCAACAATATCTGTCATTGTACATTGATATCCATTAATATACTTTCCAGCCAAGGGTGCACCGGGATCTGAATGCTGGACGTCAACCTGGTTAGTTAGTCCAGCCTCTGGCCACAGAAAAAAAAAATGGAACCCCCTAATTTTACCCAAAATTAGATATCTGGAGCTCAATTACAACACTTTATAATGTACTAGAAAGAATATAAGTCCATGAATGATCACTAAATGGCTAAATATTGTCTGAACAGGGGCAATTTTTTCGAAAATAACCATATTTGGGGTTAGGGTAAATGAACATTGAACTATGATGTTGTCTGAGCAGGTATGTATAAATTGATTCTTCGAGGAACTGTGCCATTACAAATTTGGTTTGGAGGGTAATTGGAAGGAATACATATTATTTAGTATCATCTTGATTGTGTAGCCCTTGAATGGGCACCAGCAAAGGTGCGTCTCACAAGCGTCTCGGGGCAAAGCGTCTGCAGAAGTGATGTCATATTGCCTTATTTGGAATTATGCCTGATTACGTAGTTAGTTAGTCCACCTGAATTGGCCTTAGCAAAAAAATCGACCCTGTATATTTTTTTCCAATGCCGGTGCACCCTTGTTTCCAGCAGAGGGTATATAACTCAACGAAGATGATAGATGGTACAAAACAATAAACTGACAGGTATAGGGATAAAAAGGAGTACATCTAGGTATATGTACAAGTTCAGAAGAGTATCATAGAGACAAGTGCAAGGCGGGATGACCAACGAAATCGAGAAATGAAAGATGGGATTACAAAACAAAAAGGGAGCATGAAGCGAGTCAACAATGGCCAGGGTATCTCTACACCATGATCAGCAAAACATGGGTGTGCTATATGAGGCTGCAGAGCGCTCCATAGGACCATAGGACCATAGAACCATAGCATGGGTCCTGTTCAGTGTAGCATTGCAGTTCCAGTATAAAGTTGTGCCTGACCACTATGGAACTCTACATAGCACTTCAGAGTATCATAAAGTAATTCTATAGCACTAGCTTGCTTGACTTGGGATCTAGGGAGCCCTACCCAAGTATCTCAAATTTGCAGTAGCACACTCAGCTACTGGCCATTTTGTAACATTTTATACTTAATCCAGATCGCCGAAGATGTATAACATAAATATATTAAGCTGGAAATAACTGATACAAGATGGAAACTGAGACTTGAAGCAACATGAGGGGGTGGATACAACAGAGGCTGCACTCCTGAATAAGGCGAGCAAACGACTTCGAAGGGGATGGTATGTAGATATCACACCACCCTCCATCGACGATGCCGCCGCGGAAAGGATTACTCCACAATGAGTTCGAACTTGGGGGCGGCATGTGGATGTCACACAGCCCCCCATCGACAACGTCGCCGCGGAAAGTATCACCCCAAAACGAGTTCGAAGGGGGCGCGGCGTGTGGATTTCACACCGCCCCCCATCGGCAACACCGCTGTGGAAAGGATCACCCTAAAACGAGTTCGAAGGGGGCGGAGTGTGGATCTCACACCGCCCCCATCAACAACGCCACTGCAGGAAGAATATACCCCCTTATGAGGGGGGTTTAATGATGTGGAAGGGGCGGCATGTGGATATTGGATATCACATCGCCCCGTTGTTGATACGGGTGCAGCAGGGGCAGCGGTAGGGATCACGCTGCCCTGTGCTGAGGTGCTGCCTATGCAAATGGGCTTGCAGCAAGGCGGGGGCATAGCGAGGGCAGCAGTAGGGGTCTTGCTGCCTCGTGTCGCCCCACTCCCTCCTCCTCGTTCCCTACCCCCTCGTTCTCCTCTTTTTGCTGACGTAGCAGTCGACCAGTGGTGGGGGCCGATAATATGGCGTCGTCATTGTCGTCAATGTTGTCGAGGTTGTGGCGTTGTCGTTGTTGTTGTGGCAAGGGCGTCGCGGGGGAGTTAGGACGCCCACATCCTTCAATGAAGGGAGGGGCGTCGATGGGGCCAGCGACGTGCCTCCAGGGTGGCGTGGCAGAAGAGTGATGGTAGACCCGGGCTGTGACGTGGTGCCACAGTGGTCAAAGATGTTGGCGGTGGCAGCGGTGGGCAGCGGGACTGGGCACAACGTTTCGTGAGGCGCTGTTGCGGCAGGAGGAGATGATCGATGAAGGCTGAAAGCAGCGAAATAACTTTCGAACTTTGTTGATGGTCATGTGACCGTGGTGGTCGATTTTCGAAAACGAAAGGTCACACGCTTGGTGGAACTTAGCCATATTTACAGTAACTTACATATATAAAATGTACGACTTTCAATGTATTACTATGGATATTCAATGAGATGCTATGTAACACTTTATAAAATTACACCCCACATCAGTAGTGCTACAGGGAATTTGTGCTAGCACTATGTACATATGTGATACTTTAGGTCTATGTAAGCTATGGGGATTTATGTGATTACTACAGGAAATAATGATTTGCTATGCTTCACCACGACTAAAAATCACGTTTTTCTGATGACGAAGAAGTGGTGAGGGGAAAAAAAAACCAAAGGTCACCCTAAAGGCTGGGGCCTGGTCGTCTTCATCTCCCAAACCCCACGCGCACTCCTCACCAACCCTTCAAACACACACTTATCGCCCAAAAAGTCCACTCGCAAGACCCCCGCCGCACGCAGCCGCGCATTGGCGCCCACCCGGGCATTAAACGCGTTTGTGATATGGGTGCGATCCGTTTCGTTGAGCTCCTGATTGAAGAAATCTTTATCCTGAATTTGAGCGTGGAGCTGGGCATGTATCCGTTCGAAGATGTCGTTGACAGTAACACCATTGGGATGAAATTGCTGGACGTCGATGTACCAGGGCAACTGAGGATGTGAGATTCGTAAGAGTGATGAACTAGGTTGGCAAACGAGCTGTGCGAGATCGATACCGTTGTGGGGTCGGTTGAGGTTGACAAAGCGGATGTGCTCGGGTAGGAATGAGTGGTGTCGCAGATCAAAGTGAACTGGAGGAGCTTGGGGGTCCCAGAGGAGGAGTGGGTGGAGATGTCTGCGGACAGGATCGGCCAATTCTGTATCGCGGGAGCGTTAACAAAGAAAAAAATGAGGGAAGAGGCAAACACGTACCTTGAACATCGGACCTGCTTCGTCCAACGCCCAGGAGATAAGCCGTGAGGGCGGCAATTCCGCCTCTTGGAGTGTAATCTGGTCGCCAATCCCGTGGACGTCTCGCCAAATTGAGAGTACTGTAGGGCTCGTGGCCATACGTTAGGGTGTTGACGTGTCCCCGGGAGGCTGATCGTTTGAGAGGGACGCGGTGCAGCGAGTTTGATCGCATGTTCTGGTCATCCCAAGTCGGCTGCGCATCCCAACCTTGCCCACCACCCAAACTCTGCTCCCCGTAGTAATGCCTCTTCTTCTTTTTCTCCCTTTGCTGCTGCGCGCTATCCGCTCCAAACCATCCCGAAGTGATTGGATGTGCACTGGAAGAGTCGTACGAAGTTGTTGGTGGGTTAGGGCCAAAGTGTGGTGACTGTGGTTGGCTGGGAACGGTGTCCTGTGGACCCAACAGGAAAGGGTCGATATCCGTCGTCGGCGAGTGATTGACTGGGACATATTCGCAAGGAAGATCGGCCTCAATGCAACGGGAACACTTCCTCTGTATGTTATCTGGTGCACAACACTGGGATCGAAAAAAGAAATCAGTCAGAACGCAAAACATGTAGTATAATGCGGTGATGTACCTTCAGCTTTTTTTGGCGGCAGTTAGTGCAAGCCATTGGCACTTTTCTCATGGTATTAGCAACCCCCTACTCAGGACAATCAATTCCGAAACCTCAGAAGGGGTGTGACAATTCACCTCGTTGTGTCCCGATGGACGTTGGTCATTCCGGAGAGCTGGAATCGGAGAGCTGGCTGAGGGACTCCATGCTAACCTTGATCATTTACATGGCAGGGTTCAGGGGTATACGAAATCCACTTACAAAAATTTCTGCCCATAATCTTAAAAGACGAAAGGGTTTGAAGGATACTGAACCTCTTTCGAGACGGTGCAGTTGCCTCATCGGGGTCGATTCCCGGAGCCCCAGCCGTTGCCGTTGCATTTGTCAACAATGCTTCTCCACACTCCTTCTTCTTGGCTAATTCACTAGCTTCGATGTCTTGCATAATGAGCGAGCCCACTGGTATCAAATCAGAATGCCATGTCGAATTCTGAGTTCATTTTCGGTACATACCCCCTTCTTCGACCTTGATATGAGGGAGCATCCTCTTCAAAGTGTCACGAAGATTTTCGGGATTTTCCGCCTCCTAGTAGCCCAGGACAATCAGTTACGAAACTTCATATACGCAATATGAATAATACTCCGAGATATGGCCATAGGTCCGAGTCGTTCGCGATCACGACGTTGGCGTCGGATTCCTGGTACGACAACTTAAGCGCTCGATCCAAATGACAGAGATGCTTCGATAACTACCTCCAACATGTAATCGAGGAGAACCGACATAAAGCTCCTACCCTACACCGACAATCACCATCCATTAAATATATGAAGGTCAAGGGCTCACCTGGGTCGAGGGTAACAATGATTCCACAGTGACATCATCGTTAGCCAACACACCCTCCGTCCCCTCTTCCTCAGGACTATGTGTTCCTGGATCATGGTAGCCCGCCCCAGCCTTCATGACCTGGGGTCCCCATAAGCGATCCTTGACGTAGAAACCACGGAGGAAAATACATTGATTGTTGACAAGTGTTCCGTTATTATTCTGTGTTTCGTCGTTGTCCTCACGCGGTTGCTGACGGAAGGCCTGAGGAGGGCCTCTACGAGTGTTCATTGCCTGGGTTGTGCTCCACCCTGCACTCAAAGAAAATTTGGCCTCGGCCACGGGAGCCACTTGGGCTCCCAAGGCGGCGCTTATTTCTCGGTTGCTACGAAAATAGGTAGCCGTCGCCCATTGGCGAGTGAGATCGCAACCAGTGACGAGGATCAGGTCGCATAACTTTATATCGCGTTGACATTCCGTCAAGGCGAAAGTGTACCATTGGCGATAGTATTTGAGCATGTGCTGTTTGAACAACTTGTCGTACAGCGTATCTTCGCGACAAGCTTCGGATGGCAGAATGAGTGCTGCTCCTTTCTCGTTTGTAAATGACAGAGAAGATTCTCCATGGAGTACCGATCCAACACTGTGAGGTGATAAATAAGTGAAACCCTTTATTCATTGCGATTGTGGTGTTGATTCCGAATCCTCACCTGTCGACTCCCACCGATGCCGAGAAAGTCAAGCTACTTTCAAGTGCATATACGCCGGCTTCGAGGGGGTTCCTATCCTGAGTGTTAGGATAGTTCGCTGGAAGACATAGTACTGGAAAATCAGGTTGAGGAAATGGTAAGCGACGAGTTCCGTTCGAGTCGTCAGGTTGTAAGATATTGAAGAGCGGCATAAATTGGTCGTTTTGGAAGTATCCGACATCTCCAATCCGAATGCAATCGTAAAGGGTGCCCGGGTTAGGCTCCCAGACTGGATTCCCATAGCCAAGATGGGTGAGTTCATTCCGATACAGGCGTACGTGATTCATGGTAGATTTTATCACAAGCGCCTTGTAATCTAGTAGAATCTCTCCCCAATTTGCGCGTGGATGGAGAAGATGGGAGGAAATCGATAAGGTGCGGCTATCACGACAGTGGAGGGTGTTACTCAGCTATACCTTGAACTTTATTCATTTCGGTCAACAGAGCAGTGCTTGGCAGAACTTGAAGTTTGGGGCTGTGTTTTCTGCATCGCCTTCTTCCCAAGGTCACTAAAAGAAGATCAATACCCTGTATGGGGCTCTACATGTGGCCTTTTGTGTAATCCGAGATGGCTGAGCGTGAGAGGGTGAGAGATCAACAGACCCGAAGCGTAGGGGCTGCGCAGGGGACCTCGGAGAAAGCCGCTGGGATCCGGTCAAAGGACCAGGTCGGCGAGGAGGTTCGGGTTAGTGGTAGCTTCATCGGGACGCGAAAATTTGGAAATATCTTATGATCTTGGTGGAAATGATCTGGGTTTCACTGAAGGTTGCCAATGAGGTGGGTTATGTCAATAGATAGAGAACCAATGACCAAGAAAACGTGCGAAGATATGTTAAATATACTGACTACCTATCGGGAGAACCTCAGGGACAGGTATTCAGGCATGACAGTGCCGTGCACAACATATCATATCATCATCACATGTAGAGATACAGAGCTGTTGTCGCATCACTAATGACGCAATTTCCCCAATACTTAGTGCCCTTCCCAAGCTTCGTATGTTCTTTGTGTGATCTACCGATATCACCGGATCGTATTATCATGCTTGGTTTGCCACTGGCACTCTCGCTTCACCTACTTATTTTATATTCCCAAGGTGTTTCTGGTAGTGATAAGAAATGTTCCATAACGTATAGACTTTTTCTCCCAGTGTGACCAGTAGTCATTGCTGGCCGTGAGTTCCATATCATTTGGAGAATTCATGTCCCTGCATGTGTCAATCTAGTTAATCGATCGACAAGCGGCGATTAAGTTATTTATGTAAATAAGCGCCCATGCGTGAATGTGAGCACATTGCATTCGCGCAGCACATTATGATCACAGAAACTGATCACAGAACTTAAGAAGCTCGATAGTCAGTGGTATTCTCCCGAGAGCGTTTGGTATTACCATCCAAGGTGCAAGATTCAACGTTCGACGCTCAACATAGACATTCGATTTATTCCCCTCTTTCTCTCGCACCACAAGTGCACCAGCAAAAGCCTCCACCGGGAATATGTAGGCCTATTGGACGGTATATCACGGAAACATCGGTATGTGATGACGCACAATGGAGAATTGGTGATTAAGGAGAACTAGTGAGGATGGCGCGGGACGCAATTTCGGTGGATTTGGTCTTTTTTGTGTATCAAGAAAGCACTGGTTTGGCCTCGAGAACTCATCGGAGAGAGCTACCGTATTTCAAACTCGCATATATCCATACAACCGAAAGTGATTGGCATAAAATCATTTACTATTGAAAGCCGATAATAAAGTCCGTCGTTCTGATGTCAAATATTTACAACCCGAGTTTTTCCTTGACCTTGGCGACAGAATCTGCAGAATATAAAGCAGCGAGGGGCTTAATCTAAAATTCAAGGGCCAATAAGTGATGGTGAATCCTCAAGGCTTGATTAGGTCAAATCATACCTTCGCTCCAATAGGAACTGTAACTGGCTGAGGCATACCCACTCGGCTTTGCCTAAACCATCTTTGGGCGCCGCAAGCGCCGTATACTTGCCTTCAGCGAGGGATATGGGATACCATTCGTTGGGATTAAGTTTAGTCACAACAACCCGCTTGATGTCATCCAACTTGTCTGATATGCCTCCGAAAGTGGAGGTATACGCGCCGACCAAATGGGTGTCCGTGATTGCTAGAACGATGACCTGCTTCTTGACGCCTTGATCACAATCGAAGATGCTAGTCATGAGTATTTGGTCAGTTAATCATTCGTCGTGGTGTATCACCAATAACTTAGCCTTTGAATCTGTGGACATCTCGGATTGTAACTCGGGATCTTTGACATCACCAGCAAGGATGTTGACCACTGCCCATATCTTCTGACCGACGATGACCTTGGTAGATGGTTTGGTCGATTCTTGATTTTGCTTAGAGTTGTTCATGTTTCTGAAGGAACTATTGAAAGAACATGTAGCTTTTATATATCTTTTTTCTGCCTTTGCGCCTTCATCAGTCTACACAGGAAGAACGGTGGCGCGATGCATTGAGGCAGAATAATCAGGCACTAGGTACTATCTACGAGAAGAAATGCGGTCCATTGCAGCGGTCTATGACAAGGAATAGGAATTCCGTTGAGGATAAAACTCGTGTAAAACTCGTGATGAGGTCTGTGCATTTGTTGACTCTTGACAGGTATTTTGTTGATTCTGTCATTAACACAGTTAGAATGTTTTCCATCATCAACATGCAGGGAGCCACAAAGAAACTCTGACCGTGATGTTCCTTACAATGTCGGTGAGTGTATCTTGTCATTGTCGCATGTTCCTTTCTTTGTTAGTCATTCTACACGTTGGGTTATTTTCAAAGTGAAGTGTGGTATCATGATGTAGCTTTGATGTACCTGGTCTTCACGAATGGATTCAATGGAATGAGGCTATAACACAACTCACAGGCGATTTACGTCCGCCGGTTTGCAAAACAGTGGAGTCCAAACAGTGGGGTCGCGTGACTTTGGCAAAATAATAACAACCTTAACCTGCCGTCAATTTTGCCTCCGGTTGCCGTAGCGTTAGCGGCACACCAACTTTTCACAGAAACTGTTATGATCACTGGTACCTTTCTGAATAGCTACCAGTTCCTCTATCATTTTCCATGCCAAACTAGTACATCAAGGAATGAATTTTCAAGGGAATGGCTTGGGTGAAGCACTTCCTTTTAGCATCGTTCCACGTCAATTTCTCAATGACTGCGGCGGCCGTATTTCGATTGGGGAAGAAAATCGGGTCTGGAAGCTTTGTAGGCTCACCTTCACTTTAATGGCCCTCGCATAATGTTCACCCCTTGTCCTTTAGAGCCACGTTTTTAAGGGCACGAACACCTCCACTGGGACTGTTTGCGCAATAAAAGAGTCGAGGGCATCATTGAGGCTGAAACGCAGGCTTCTGAAACACGAAGCAGGGATTTTGAAGCTATTGGAAGGTCATCCGGCTATTCCAAAGTTGTGTGGATATGGTTGGGTTGAAAATTTTGAGCTATTGGCGATTGAACTGCCTGGAAAGAGTCTCGCAGATGATGATGATGAATTTGTGCGAGAATTTTCGATCCAGGAGGTTGCAAACATCGGGATTCAGATGGCGCTTTGGGTTCTGTCATAAAGCTGTCTGCGTTGAAGCACATCCACGGCCACGGCATCGTTCATCGCGACATCAAGCCTCAAAACATACTCTCATGCAACGGTACCGACTTCTCTCACCTCTACCTCATCGATTTCGGACTCGCAAGGCATCAACTCTCAGGAAACCCTCGTGAAGTCGACCTTGTAAAAGAGCGCACCAACGTGGTTGGAACCTTGTCATGGGCGAGTTTGAATGCCTATAATGGAATTGGTGGGCTCATTTTATGGGCAACGGAATCGACAATTCTGACCCTTTATCAGATTTAAATCCAAGGGACGATCTCGAGTCACTCGCCTTCGTTCTTCTTTACCTTCTCCGCGGGGACTTGCCATGGCATAGCACTGGCTCGCATCCCTCAAAGATGCTATCATGGAACGAGGCACGACTTGCTCAGGGATACCCTCCAGCGTTCGGAGAACTACTAGACTATGCCCGACAGCTGGGCTTTGCTGAACCCATTGACTATGAGCGCTTCCGTGTCACTTTTGAAAAGCTACGCCACTCGGAAGTAGAGCGTACCGTGAGTCCGGGTAAGATGATATGAGTGTTGACCAAAAAGATGTTTTCATCGTTAATTTTATCCAACAGATCTGAAACCTGTAATTTCCAAAGAGTGTCCGGCCGCTCCTGGAGTTCTCGTTCTCGTTCAAATCAATCTGCAAATATCAGTCGAAGGCTACACTTTGCGACATGATAACTCTTCTCACTGGCCAGATCCGTCGTTATCTGGAGAGTCGTGGAAAAGTCCTTTCCGTGCAGCCATCATCCTGTCGGCCATGGAAAACTTTTGGTTATTCCTCTCACAAAGTCGACTCCTGGGGATGCGTTATCGTTGAAGGAAATTGGTGTTGATGACCTACCCGATTCTGTTTTGAATCGTTCTGTCTGTGTTTCCTCGCGCTACGAAGATAACCTGTCTCCCTACTCAAGTATATCTCCACATCTTCTTTAACGCATCACAGCTGATATGTAAACCATGTAGACACCAGTGGCTCACAGTGGACGCTATCTACCACTATCCTTGAAATATTACGGGAGAAGTTCGACAAACGTCTGCCCGCGTTCGATTACAGAAAGACAGAGGATAACGATCCAGACGTCCGTCATGAAACGCGTTTGCGGATGCAGGGTCCCGTTTTATATGCCAACCTTCTTCCCCCCGATTCATCTCCTAAAACTAAAATTGATTGGGAAGGTGTGCGAGGGTGGATCGATGAATGTGTTCAAGTTGGCAGAAGGCGAGGCTGGGATTATGGTTTCTTCTGGACGGGCCATCCCGTCGAAGAGGGCAAATCTCCCCAGCTCAATGACAGCTATTACGGGGACGATGCTACTTCGTGGGACTTTAGACAACAAGAACGGGATGAAGCACTACAGATCGATGGCAAGGACGACGTCGAACTACCCCTCATTGAAGTTGTTGTTCAAGGCTAAGTAAAATCTGTCTGATCAACGATTTTGGAACTCCTTCGTTATCGCTACCTATCCAACGAAGGCGCCAATTGTACTGAAAAGATAGAGGCTCGAGGCCGTGACCAGGATCGATGATGACGTTCTCTTTGCTCAACAATCAGGGGAGCCGTTTGTGTTCAACCTCAAAGCACCAATTGAAGCTTGGCATAAAGAAATCTACGAAAAACGCCCCCCTCGTTAACCGTGTTCGAAGCTTGTTTACTCCCCGCCGAATTTTGACGTGGCTCATGGATTTGCTTTTGATACCCAAACAAAAGTGACTGAGAATAGTACCCGTTATGGCGATTTGTGAACTACTAGTCGGTCGATAATGACAAGCACCGAGGTCGAGGGCGCTGAATCGGAATAGTGACGACTGGGCGAATCTCCATCCCATGATTACAGTCAGTATTACGCACAGGTTTCGATGGGAATGAGTACGAGCTTG
>Ga0307517_10011871_pt1 | contig 12025 bp, 5 predicted proteins | sample 23_EM_MG_FD_194515 | JGI IMG/M metagenome (GOLD analysis project Ga0307517, IMG submission 194515) | Populus trichocarpa ectomycorrhiza microbial communities from riparian zone in the Pacific Northwest, United States - 23_EM | ecosystem: Host-associated > Plants > Roots > Unclassified | place... | reverse complement strand
CCCTCGATCTCCATTCCTGTCTCATGGATGTCATGTGGAGTAATGCCAAAGAAGAAATTCAAGCCGCTGATTGTGCAGCAGCAAGTAGGGAAGAGATGGATATCCTTCGCTAGCATTAGCCTGGCATCACATGGATCTCATCAATGGATTATCATCCTCTCTGGCGAATGATTGGCATATCACTTTTTAGTCCATATTCCCCCTCGCTTTACACTTTCTTCATCTTGCTTTGTGTTTATAGCCAGATCTACTCGATTACCTATCACTTTCTTCTCCAGTTAAATTAAAGAACGAGGACATTAGCTACCTACCTACCCTTGTAGTCATATACTTATAGGCATAGTTGTGATCGGTAATCCTTGAGAAAGGAAAGGGAATGGAGATCCTCGAAATTACAGAGAACATTTGGACTCTTAAATATAAATTAATTAATAATATATGGAGTTCATACATCATGGTCACTCAACGATTCATATGTGGACTCAAATCATTTTTTGTTGGGTTTTGGGCCCCAAAGTGTGCCGTGAGAGCACGAAATCCTGCTTGCTTGTACAAAAAGAGAGAGGAAAAAAATAATAATAATTCTTGGTTAATTTCTTCTCTTAATTTTCAATGAACAACAATACACGCGACTTGATTTATGAATATAGTAACACAAGGGTGCAAATGGAGCTTCAAGAACATAAGCAAACAATAATTAAATAAATAATTAGCATTCATTTACAACACTAATTGCAATATGACTTGTAAAATAAAGTAACAAGAATCATTTTTGGTTGGCAATGAGCAATCATTACTGGTGGCTCTTCAGGCTTGAAATTAACGGACGTTGATTCCTCTTCAGGCCATGACAAGCTAGGTGGGTATCCAATGAGTTTAATGCTCTCAACTTATGGAGAATCACATATATTAAGAACAGGATTATACTCGTAATGATCTACTAAATATGTAATTGCTTACTTACAGCCACCAGTAATTAACCTTCATGGACAAGCATTGACAAAAAAAGAAGAAGAAGAAGACAAAACCCAAAAAAAGAACATACACAAAGAATCCTATTCTTGATCTGAATCTCGAGTTCTTGGATTTTAATCTTATTGAACAAATTAATCAAAGCTTGATCAGCTTCCTTTTAACACCTCCAAACGTTGAAGAATCGCAAATAACCAAGTAGTAGTCTTTTACTTGTGATCATGAGCTTGATTTGATGACAGTACGTACGTAGCAGTGCCACTACTTTCTCTCAGTGGCCAGAATCGAAATTCTTGGAGTAATTGAAAGAATCATACCTGTAAGTTTGAGGAAGGCCAACTTTATCATCAGATCTCACAAGCTTTCTTACCTCGTACCTGACCTTGTAGAACACATGTCTCCAGCTTCCTTTGTTGTGGCAGCCAAGAACTCTCGTTTCTTCTTCATTCATTTCAAGATCCTGGGCAAAAGGTGGCTTCTTTGAAAGGATCCAAGACCAGCCCCAGCCCCACCATTTCCTGATGGAACTGCCAGCATATTCTCCCATGGCTGAAACAGATTTGGATCTTTGAAATGCCCATTGAGTTGCAGGTGAAGAGATGGGCTGGATTTTGAGGGAAAGAGAGGAGATTCTTCTACGTAGAGCAGCTGCACCTCGATCTTTCGAGTCATGAGTTTGTGAGACCGGGAGTGCAGCAGCGCCATGGTTTCTCTTTTGAAAGCTCTGGACGATGGAGCTCATTTTTATAGATATGAACAAGAGAAGAATATCAAAAGAGATGGGATAGTACGTAGCTAATGCTATTGCTGTGCTTATGTGAAGGAAGGAGAGGAATCAGCTAGCTAGGAAGAGTGGAAGAGAGGAGAGAAGAAAATTTAAGGGAGGGAGAGGTGAAATATTACAAGTGTTAACAGCTACACACAGGCTGGTTTATTCGTTTATGTGGGAGGATAGGTTGGATGCATGCTGATACGGCAATGGACGCGCATGGTGAGGTCCATCTGCTCTAGCTAGCTAGATCCCGTATGTCCTGGTGGGTCAATGGTAAAACAACTCTGTGTTGACAATTTAAAAAATAAATAAAAACCCGAAACATCATTCCTCTAATTCTTGTTAATTAAAGTCTAATTTAATGTAAGATAACTTGTCTGATTTATCATCCAAATCTTAAATTAGGAGGAAAATTGTGTTCTTGCTGGTTATTGGATCATGAGAAATGCGTCCTATAGCTCTTGCTGGTGAACATATAAAGCCAGAGGGTTACTTGAGTTCTCAATTTAGGTGTTGATCGATGATCGTTTGATTATTGTTCACGTTTGAAATATATAGAAATATAAAATATCCTTCTTTGGGTTGGGTGGGTGATTGACTTCTTGCATTATGATTGATAGATTGTTAAAGGGGGGCTGAATGTGTGAAGTGATTGCTGGATAGTGTTGTGCGATTATTTTTTAAAATATTTTTTATTTAAAAATATATAAAAATAAATATTTTTTATTTTTTAAAATTTATTTTTGATATTATTATATTAAAATAATTTTAAAATATATTTTAAAAACAAAAAAATATAAGTTTTTCCCGAACCACTTTTCAATCACAAAAATAAACAGTTTAGAGTCGCTTAATATGGATTCTTTTATTCTTTATGAATTATTTTTTTAAGAAACTAATTATAACAAATATAAAGATCGTGTATGAAACTAATTATATTATATTGATCAATCGTGATAGTTAATAATGATATCAAGGTTCATTGTAGCAAGTCCATAGTTTTCCTTGTTACATAATCATCTTTAATAGCAAGGGTGTAGTTCCTTGAAATGAATAAAAAAGTAATGGGATTTTAATGAAAAATGGAAATCAAAATTAACAGATTAATTGGTGTATTAATTATATCCTCATTATATGTATAAATAATATTTTTTTTTGTTCTTACCCGGGTATCCTCACACCGTTTTAAGGGATAAGACTAATTCCGTTCGAGGTTCGTGGCTGCCCTCCCAATAAATACGCTTTCTGGAGATCGAACTTGTGTTCTCACCCATATAAGAATATAGCAGTGTCTTAATCGTTAGACCAACACTTCATTGATATATGTATAAATAATATAAACCTTTGAGATGTAGTTTAAGAAAGAAAATTAATTTGTACTTGATATTATAATGCAGAGTATATTTTAATTGAAAATAAATTAAAGTAATATTTTTTTATATTAATAGATCAAAATTATTTTAAAAATATTAATTTAATATTTTTAAATAGAAAAATTTAAAAATATTTTAAAAAGCAAGATTATAATAAACTAATTTCTTTCCTGATATTTACTAGATTTATGTATAGAAATTCAATTTGATAAAATAATATAATATTCAAATTCGTGATCCACTCAATGTTAGCACATCGGATCGAATGACAAAAAAAAACTACTAACTAACTAAATGTTGTATATCAATAACTTATATATATGAAATATACATTTTATTTGTTTTTGTGTTTCAAAAATATTTATAAAAAAATTTAAAAATAAATTATTTTTTATTTTGTTTCAAATTAATATTTTTTTGATATTTTTAGATTTTTTTGATACACTAATTTTAAAAATAAATTTAAAAAAATAAAAAAAATATTATTTTAATATATTTTAAAATAAAAATTACTTTAAAAAATATCCACAACCTCGTTACACAGGGAAAAACATTTGTCTCATTATTTTGTTTATTTTTCTTCTAGAAAACAAGGTGAATAGTGAAGTCCACGATAAATTGAAGGGAGTTGGAAAGAGATGGTATCAATTTATCATATCGTTCTCATATTGGTGTAATGTGCGAGTAGAAAACGTGGAGAGACGGCCAAAGTGTGGGACCATTTCAGCTGTCGGTTGCAAATCTGTCTGGATCTCTCTCTTCTTTAATCTCTCCTCTCTCTCCTCTGTTTTCTTTTTCTTTTCTTTTTTAAAGTAAAATATTGCATTTACTTGAAAGTAGAGCAATATTTTCAAGTAAACAACAGTTATAACTCAAGCCAACCAGTTATGATCAGAACAAATTCAACAATGATCATTTTAAAAATTCACCTAATTTTCATAGCAGGTGATTTCATAATTACAAACACTTAATCTCAACACCAAAATAATTAACAAAAATCATAAAATAAATCTTAAAACCCTTACACTAACATAATTCATCAATTTTTCTTACTAAATAAGACGATGTATACACTTACTTCACTAATTTTATATCTGATTAATCTCAAATTATTGTTAAATTAGGCAAAATCAACAAAAACCCTAACTCGAACCCTAAAACACTTATGCTAGAAAATTCACAAATTAGCCAAGTAAAATAGCAAATTAATAAAAAGGAGGGTGAATATACTTTAAATTGGTTAAACGGGCTCTTATGGGCGGTGGCGGTGGCGGTGGCGGTGAAAAAAGACTAGTGGTTTATTGAGGATGGATGTCTAGAGAGAGAACCAACAACTAAAAAGAAGAGAAAAGCAAGGTCTGTTTCGGTGAAGGGAGAGTAATTGTATTTTTATGATGGAGAGAGAGATTAGTTGGTCTGAGTTAGGAGGGAGAAACAGGGAAAGAAAGAAGTAAGGGGAGAGGAAGATAAAAGAGAAAATTGTCTTCAAATAATTAACATGGTGGTTGTATATGTATTAAATGTGTGACTTATATGTGTGACTTATAGGTTGTGTATTTACTATATGCACGACTAGTGATTGTGTATATAGTACATGCGCAACCACTAGGTCGTGAATATAGTACATGTGTAATAAATGGATGTTTTTTAAGTAATTAATTTATTTTTAGGTTCTAATTTTGGAATCATTATTCTCTTAAATATTCAAAATCAATCAATATTAAAACAAGTTTCTAAAATCATGAATTTAGAGTAATGCAATTAAAAAATCTAAAGATATCTATAAAAGTGAAAATAATAATAATAATAACAACAACAAAGACAATTAAAAAGGAAAAAAAAGATTAGGAGAAAATTTTATAAGTTTTAAAGAGTAATTAGTGATATTCTATTTGACTATCAAGAGTGATAAAAAAACATCTTTATATATTATTTTTCTATAAAATAAACTCAAATAGTAATTAATATAAGACCGCTAGCTGCTATTTTTAACATTATAAAATTTCTCAGGAAGTCACAGCGGTATGTATATAAAATTCTTGGTATAGTGGCCAAAACGCCCAGCAAAGAATTATCGGGGAACAGAGCCTTTAAAATCAGCCCAAAACCCAGGCTAGACCATAACCCTATAGGACGTGACGAAGCAAAGGAGAGTTCATTGATAATTAATCGGGCCCCATCAATTTTCAGTGGCCCGTTTTCGTCTTTCAAGATTCCAATTATGCTCTCCTCCTCTGTAAATCCAACGGCTATCAACTGATGAATTTATATTTTAGTTATTGAGCACAATATCATTTGTTTGTTGAATGAAATCAATGATCTCAACAACATATTTTCACCATGAAGCTAAAATGATTAATGCTATGTTGGAGTCTATTTATATGTATTACGGTGACCTTTGCGGTTTGAAAAAAATAAAATTATAAATCATAGTTTTTTTTTAATCAAGATTTTAAAAAATAGTTTTTTTTATGATATTTATCTAAAAATATAGTGCATTTCAATATAATTGAAACAAAATATAGATCGCATCACATCATACTACAAAAACAAATATAGCCTTAGTGTGTATTTAATAGTAATACGATGCAAAGAGTGTTTCAGAAGTTTTTTTTATTGAAAATACATCAAAATTATGTTTTTTTCATAATATTTTTTTTTTAATTTTGATATCAATACATTAAAACCATAAAAAAATCTTAAAAATATCAATTTAATACATTTTTAATTAAAAAACAATTCGAAAAGCATTTTGAATGTGTTTGGTATTATGATAGTTTTTGTATTGCGGCAAGTGTTTTTGAGCGATTATCATTAATGCAATGCTCTTTTCTTCAAGAAGAAAAGATCAACGCATGTCTCTCATGTTGGTTTATACAATTATGGTTCTCTTGTCTCTCATTTAGAAATCGAAATAACTGAGCTTCTAGTCTCCATTGTAAGAAAAATGAAAATGCTTGGAGCAAAAGCAATCCAAATAATGAACAAATCGTAAAGGCTGAGTTTGATTTGAAAATTTATTCAAGTACCTTCACTTGAAAGCTAACATATGAGACCAAAGCTATATATAACTACCCCGCCCCCTTCCTCATCTCTCATCCATCTCTTCTACTGCTCTGTTCTTACCTCTCATTTTACTGTCTAATCTCTCAATCTCCATGGCACTCTCTGTTTTAAAGACTTCTTTTCTTACCTTCTTTGCGTCACTTTTCGTGTGTTCGGTTCTAGCCCACGACTTTTCAATCGTGGGTTACTCACCAGAGCACTTGACTTCTGTTGACAAACTTGTTGAGCTATTCGAATCATGGATTTCTGGACATGGAAAAGCTTACAATAGTCTTGAAGAGAAGTTGCATAGGTTTGAGGTGTTCAAAGAAAACTTGAAGCACATTGACCAGAGAAACAAGGAGGTTACTAGCTACTGGCTTGGGTTGAATGAGTTTGCAGACCTGAGCCATGAGGAGTTCAAGAGCAAGTTCTTAGGATTGTATCCCGAGTTTCCTAGGAAGAAGAGCTCCGATGACTTCAGTTACAGAGATGTGGTGGACTTGCCCAAATCTATTGACTGGAGAAAGAAAGGAGCTGTTACTCCAGTCAAGAACCAAGGTTCTTGTGGCAGTTGTTGGGCATTCTCAACGGTTGCAGCTGTTGAAGGCATAAACCAGATTGTCGCGGGAAATCTAACTTCATTGTCAGAACAACAGCTGATCGACTGCGACACAAGTTTCAACAATGGCTGTAATGGGGGCCTCATGGATTATGCTTTCGAGTTCATAGTCAACAACGGTGGACTCCACAAAGAGGAAGACTACCCATATCTCATGGAGGAAGGCACTTGTGATGAAAAGAGGGTAAATGCTGACGAGTCGCAAACAATGCATCCAATTGTTGAATACAATGAATAGAATTTGTTTAATACCTATTTGTTTGCTGTCTTCAGGAAGAAATGGAGGTAGTAACTATTAGTGGTTACCATGACGTTCCACGAAATGACGAACAAAGCCTCTTGAAGGCACTAGCTCACCAGCCTCTCAGTGTTGCTATTGACGCTTCTGGAAGAGATTTCCAATTCTATAGCGGGGTAAGAAAGTTGAACATGCTCTCACATCTATATTATCTGCTCAATCTTCACTTCCCAACTTCGAAAAACATTCGAGTTGTGCTCACATTGGGGCTTCTGCTTTTGGTTTTTGCAGGGGGTATTCAGCGGACCTTGTGGAACAGATCTGGATCATGGAGTGGCGGCAGTAGGATATGGTTCATCATCGGGGATAGATTATATCATCGTGAAGAATTCCTGGGGACCCAAGTGGGGTGAAAGGGGCTACCTACGGATGAAGAGAAATACAGGCAAACCTGAAGGGCTCTGTGGGATCAACAAAATGGCTTCATATCCCACCAAACAGAAGTGACATCAATATGATTCCGAATTTTTCATATCCTGACATTTGATGATATTGATCTGTTTTACTCATGTCCATCAATAAAACGAGATGAAAGTTCACAAGAAACAATTCCTTACAATACTTAGTGTGGAAGAAAACTAAGAATAAATCCCTACAATAATGCTAATGGATAACGTTGCCAGTGTTTCTTGCTCGTCATGCAGTTTATAACACAGAAGAAACCAGGGCTGCCATGTCTGTGCAACTGAAATTCAAATGCAAAAGATACCACGTCTCACAGCAAAATGGAAAAAAAAAATGCATGTAATCAGTTTTATGCTTCTTTATTAATTGAAAGAACTGAATTTTATAGTTCCTGAATATGTTCTAGCTAGGCGATGAGGCCTAAAATACATGCATATTGAATGGTTGGCTCAGATGAAAGTGGGTTGGTAGTACAGACAAGAATCAAAACTTTTAACTCACAGCTTCACTATACTTGAAAACACAATCATAAAGCCGTCCTCCAAGGAACTGAGCAACCTCTGGATGTTTCACCTGTTTAAAAAGAAACAAAAAATTGGACAGATGACCAATGCACGTTAACATCCTCAAAAAATAAATAAATAAATTTCAGATAATTACCATCCCAATCTTGAGAGAGTCGCATTTAAACTGAGCATAAAGATTTGTCTCAATCCCACGACCCTGCAAAAAGCAGCAAACGTTACACACCATATATCGGAGATTCATGCATTTCTTTGAAGTATTGGATTCACTTGTACCAATGGATTAGAATATGCTAGTGCAGCTGTCTTAATGGGGGCTTTCTTTGCTTTTCGTTGTTCTTTGTCAGTCAACATATTCAACAACACTAGAAACACACCCCACTTTTATCATTCCTGGACTAGAAATAATTATCAAACTCCATCTTTATCCATTTTTAGGACACATGTCGCTCAAGTCCCTCTCTCTCTTTGATGTAAAACAATTATCCCAGGAGTTTATGGATCAGATTGACAAGGCCAAGCCTAAAAAAAATCCACAAAGAAACCCAAAACATTTGATATAAAACCTGAAGTTATTATTTTCTTGTTTTAATTATTTTCCTAGTTAATTTTGGATTTTAATTATTTGTTTCCTACTTAGCTTAAGACTTTTAATTTAATTAGTGTTTTACTATTTAAGAATCTTAATGCCAGATGAATTCTATTAATTAGATAAGTTTTAATTAGGACTCCTTTCCTATAAAGGATTTTAGTACTGATATGAATAAGGATGTCTAGTTTATTTTATGGAGATCAAGATTAATATTCAGATTTAATAAAAACACTGGAGAATTTTCTTTAGATTTCTCTATCGTTTAGTCTGTAACCTTAGAGCTTGAGAACTCTAGGTTTTATCTTTGCTATACACTGTGTCAACCCCCCCGCCCCCCTGAACAATTGATGAAAGCTAGTTATGCAAAAGTACAAGGTCACTATACCTAATCATTCATCTACATCCAGTTGGCCACTTGACATTGTTTCTTTACACACTATTATTTTAGAAAGAACTTACCATTCCTTCCAATATTACTAGGTCTGCATCACTTGCTAGATAGGCTAGCACTTGGGATACTCTTGTTAGATCAATAACCTGCAAGTAATGGAAAAATTAAAGGGCTATAACTATGCAGCCAAAGATGCCCTTCAGGAAGAACAAAAAAAGACGTGTTCAACGTGAAATACAAGTAAACAATATATCACTTTAATTTTTTACCGGCAAATCATTTCCAGAATTGGCTACCAGAAGATTTGACATATCAACACCCATGAGCTGTCCATTTTCATCTTTCAACTGGAAAATTGGATCTTAAGTCAGACAAAACCAAGAATTCAACATATCATACCTCTACAAGTTCTTTCTATCACCTTTGCTATAATCTCTATCAGTTCAGTGTAAGTGACGTCATTGATAGAAGGCATGTCATTGGCAGCCAACACAACCTGCAGATAGAGAGAACACAGATATGCTCAGAAAGAAAGCATTTAAATAGTATCCATTATAGCCATCCTGTATCATACTTTAAAATTAATAAATTATTTCCAGCACCCATCATAATATTTTAGCACAAATTAATTTAACGAAGAAAGCCTCAAATTTGAAGACTTCAGTATAAAATATGAAAAGAAAACGAGGGTTCAAAACCACACGATCAGTTTCAAAATCAAAATACTATTAGTCAGTGATTCTATTGAATACCAGCAAAGTATTGATAAACTAGTTATTGTGTTAAATTGACGCCATCAATCGATTCTTTAAAATTTGGAACTGAATAACCTGACTTCACAAATTTGAAACAAACTTCGGGCTTTTGATATAAAAAATAAATGTGTTGCAGATGGAAACTTAAATGTAAAAGCAAACCTGAGATCCACATCGCAGTAGCTCTCTTGCAAAGGGCAAAATACCCAAAACTATATCTGCACCAGAATTATCAACAAAAATGACAACCTGTCATGAGCAAAGAGGAAGTCAGTAAGATTTTTATTCCAGTACAAATGCAATCATCAATATTTTGTATAGATGTAATTAGAGGATGCAACTAGTCTAAGAAATCAGTCTTGTAACCTACCTTTTTCCATGTTTTCTTGCTCCATTTCACTTTAAAGGTGTCCAAGTCATCAATGACCCAGGGTCGAGGGACAAGATTTTGACTACTAGCCAAAAAGGACATTCCATCCCTTGAGAAAACCTCAGCGAGCTACATGAAACAGAAGAAAAAAAGGATAAACACCATCAAGAATTATTCAAACTGCACAACCAAAACAGCACCTATATCCCTGAGAGAAGAGATAAAAGTTAAGCAGTACCTAAACTGTCACAGAAACAAAACTACTGCTTTGCCTAGAAGCTAGAGAGAATGATAGCTAGGAGAAATACTCATAAAGCAATGGCATCAACCAAGCACAGATAAAATAAAATAATGAAAGATGGTTGAGTAATGAGCAGAGAACATTAATGCACCAGTAAGTCAGAGGGTGATCTATATCAAAAGGGATCAAGTAGATGACAAATGCTAACGGTAAGTTTGGGGATTGAAGTGAGAAGATGCAGGATCCCAAAAATGGAAGAAAAGTGGGAGATTAAATAAGTCCTAGAATCCATGCAATTTAGATTCATTTATAACTGCCATTATAATGAGTGCACAACTTGTTGAAAAACAAAAATAGGTTTACAAAAATCATAAAAGTGAAAATATTTAACCAACCTCTGCGGAACCAAGGTCAAAGATATTCCCAGCAAATATTCCTCTGACAAGATTTTCTAGGCGCTTGGGCTCATCTACAATAGCATCATTAAGCTGAACTACATTCTTAAATAAAGATATAGCCTTTGCATTCTCTTCATCCTGTCACATCAACAAAAGCAGTGTCTTTTTCAAGTGTACAAGCAAAAGGTTGCAATTTGCAAGAAAAAACAATCAGCCGCCCCAACACACTCAGAAACATGAAAGAAAAAAAAAACCCTTAAGTCAGCTGTTATCGAGGGAAGGAGATACGTTAGAATTCAGGTGTTTTGGAAGTAAAACGACAGGATTTTGGAGTAGCAAAAAAGAAATGAAGGGGAGTGACTGACCTTGACTTTCTTGAATATGTCTATGAATCCCAACTCTCGAAGGATTAGCTCCCGCAGTCTGCAGAGAAGCTACCAGGCAGAAAGAGAAAACAATTACTATGATAATTCTAAAATTAAAAAAAGAAAAGAAAAGGGAAATGTATAGAAGAAGAGGAAGTTTAGGGGAATCACAATGCCATCAGGAGGGCCGCCATGGCTTTCTGGATCTTTCTTGAAGTCCTCCAGTATATCACCATACCTTATTATTTATTTATTTTAAAGCTCACATTAGCAAACAAAAATAAATGAGAAGAAGAAGAAGAAGAAAGAGTACAAAAAAGAGGGAGAAGGCTACCTCTGAGCAAATTTCTCAGCTCTAAGAGGAGCATCAGGAACAGTGGAATCAGTTTCAGCACGTTTCCTGCACTCCATTATAAAGAAGAAAGAGATTTGAGCCGGAATATAAATATTATACTAATTAAGAGAAAGGGAATGGAAAGAAAAGAATTACTTGAAGGAGGCAATGGAGTTGAGAAAGACGTTAATCCACTGGAGCTCTGTTGGGGTTGCTTTCTTAGGATTGTCTGATGGGAAGCGGTAAGGAATGGTGCATGCTCTGTAATTTGTTTCGATCGGCGTCAATAGCAACGGAAAAGCTACCATCTCCGTTTCGCTCTCCATCGCTTTCAGAGCTCTCCTCTCTCTGTAATCCTTTTTTCTCCTCTTCTCCTCTTCCTTTTTTTCGGATTTATAAAAAATATTATCACATGTTAAAAGTTTCGGATGAATAACATAGTTTTTTTTTTTTTAAGTAGTGAAATAGTACATTTGTTCTATTTATAAATCATGAAATTTACTAAATATTACTATTATTAAACATGGCAAGCTAATTTAATAAAAAAAAAACAGTGAAATAAAATATT
>Ga0307517_10011869_pt1 | contig 12027 bp, 17 predicted proteins | sample 23_EM_MG_FD_194515 | JGI IMG/M metagenome (GOLD analysis project Ga0307517, IMG submission 194515) | Populus trichocarpa ectomycorrhiza microbial communities from riparian zone in the Pacific Northwest, United States - 23_EM | ecosystem: Host-associated > Plants > Roots > Unclassified | place... | reverse complement strand
GCTTGGATATCAGAGAGAAGAGTGAGGTTCCCGGGATAATCCTGGGCAATTTGTGTCGTCAAGACCTTCAAGTGGTCGACCTGAGAGAATTATTATTATCAAGATCTTTCCGAGGGTAAATAAACGTCTAGGGACGTACCACCTCAAAAACATGTGGCACACCGAAATTAATGTTCACGGCAGGTATCTCATCTGTGGGTTCATGGAAACATAAGTGGCGCTGCGTCCAAGCGATAGGTTCCAGATTTGGCCGAACAAAACGCGAGGGTGCTAGCACAACCGGAAAAGGTGGGTCGAAGTACCTCTTCCGAACAATCGTACGAGACCCCTGGCGGCGAACATCCTTTGGACGAATAAGAGATATTTTATCCAATCTTGCCCACTCCGCTTTGTTGGTCATAAGTTTCCTAGTGAGTTCACCCTGGTACACTTGAAACGCAGCTTGGCTCATCTCGAATAGCTCCTGTCGGTCGGGCCAGGTACCGCCATCCTCAGGCTGCGACCGGTCCGAAAGGCGCTGGACTTCTGAAGGTTTTATTAACCCTTAATTAACCCTTAATAATGTATGAGTCAAAGAATACAGTGACTGGACAGCCAATGGCAATGCTGCACACCAACCTTTCTGTGCCACTTGCATGGCCTTGGTTTGTTGCAACCGATTGCGATCCCTGGAATTATTGCTGCTTATCCACGGATAGAGAATTTTTCATGGGCCCTTGCACGGAGACTGCAATTATTGCCTGACTTCCCTGCTATTCCCAGATGTACATGGTATCATCTACATATGTTCTGGATTGTGTACGGTATATATTTCACCCTTTTTCTGATGTTCGTTATATGCGAACGCAAAATATTTGAACCACTCGATGGTCGATAACAATGAACATAACCAGGGTATCAAAGAATTGGAGATAAGAGCTGTGTCACAAGTTGAGTATGGTAACCCTAAAATGTTCCCAGACCGTGATAAGCTTGTTCCTGAGCGTGAGGGATTGTACCGGCGTCGACCGGTGATAGTCGTGGTCGTTGTGGTGTGCTTGGATGTTTCAAATGTGAAGCGGGAAGTCATGGAGGGTACGGTTAAAAAGAAATGGAGTAGTTCTCAGACTTTCTTTCGCAGAGCTGGAAAACGGTAACATGATTTCAGAATTTACGCAAGTACACCTGACCATCAAAACACGAACGAACAATATAAGCGCCCAAAGCCAGAAAAAAAGCACTGTCGCCTTATCCCTCAATCCGAATCGCTGTCGTCGTACTCATCAACATCCATCCCCTCCTCCTCCTCCCACTCTTCCCTATACACATAAGGCCCCCACTCAACGCCCTCCCCAATCCCAACACCCAGCCTAACACCCCCAAATTCCAAATCATTCGCACACCTCACCAACTTCCTATACCCAAGGTCCCCCCCTTCCTCCCCTTCTTCGTGATCGAACGTATCCTCAAACGTCCCATCCCCAAGACTTGACTGCTCCCGCGCAATATTCACCATTGCATCAAGGACATATTCCACCTTCCCCCCTTTCCCAAGATAAAAGTGAACCGCACTGGGGTCAATATCCATCGCAGCTTGTATGACCACGTGAGGCGTCGGGATTCCGGTGGGTGTTTTAAGGACTTGGGCGATGGCGTCGAAAATGGTGGAAAACCCGACATAGAAGGTTTTGTATATTTCGCGCTGTAGGGTGGAGGGGAGGTACTCGAGTGCGGAGTGGAGGAGTTCCGAGGCGGAGAGGGGTTGCCGGGGTTTAAAGGAGGAGAGCTCCATATCGAGCATGTCGTGTTGGATTTCTGCTTGGGCTGACGAACGAACAAAAAAAAAATGCGTTAGCTTAAGTGCAATAATTTATCTCATGATTAACGCCCACCTAGAAGCCGGAACCTCATCCTAGGTGATAACCACCCGTCCGTACACACCCCACACGTACACCCGAACTTCCTCTTCTTGATATACTCCCCCTCGTCAGCAGCCACCAATGGCAACCCCATAGCCTCTTTCAACAAATATTCGCAACTTAACGCATCATCCGAGTATCCCCTCCACACACCTACCAATGTCTCCATACACTCCTTCATCGAGCGCATAGAGTTCTCCAATCCCTCGAGAGAGGTTATACCGCCCCCGTTCTTCCTGTCTTTTAAATCCTCGGCGATACGATCAGAATCGAGGGACAATAATGCACGGAGAGCGTGCACGTTCTCGTTTACAGCGGCTATATGCACCGGGGTGAACCCGTGGATATCGCGCTTGTGCACGTTCCCAGCGTCGGCGTGGTGCGCGGCGAGGATGGTCGGAACAATGGAAGGATTTGTAGGGGTACAGATTTCATAATGCAAGGGGTACTGCGCGCGTATTTCGTATGGACTGAGATTTGGAGCGCTGGAATTGGTGGATTCGAAGTCAATGGAGGGGGTTTCGGGGTCAGATGCGACGGCGAGGTTGCGTGAAGGGTGAGATGGGTCGGGGGAGTAGGCCAGGAACGGGGTGAGTCCTATGCGGCGAAAGCCATTCTGGGGAGGAAAGAAGGTAAGTAAGCGGTTCTGAAACAAAGGGAAAAACGGAGAAGAGTATACTTTGCGATAAAACGCGGTAATTGCGGCTTGTTCTTTCATCCATTCAGCCTTGTTCGCAGTAGATCCAGTTGGAGCCGGCCAACAGAAAGCGTGGCCGTTATATCCCATGTGCGACGAATTCAAGATTTTCTGAAGCAACCACGAGCCGACACCAAGTCTTCTGAACTAGAAAAAAAGTCCAAAACCATCGACATCGAACAGCCCCACAGAAAATTTCAAGGAACACACCTCCTCCTTAACCAGCACATCATCGAGATACAACATATCCCCAACGCTCAACTCGGTGCCCCAACACCCCGAACCGCTTTTCGCTCCACCATCAACAAGCCATGGACGGACATTACTATACTTATCGAACAGGCCCACGGAAAACTCGTACAGTTCCTGGCTTTCTTCGTCCATTATCTCGAGAAAATCGCCGGTTTTCTTGAACCACATGCGCCTGGATATTTTCAGACACTGCACGGTGGCAAGTTCACCGAGAACAGGGTGGGTTAGTGTGGCGTTGAGGTGTTGCATCCTTTCTGGGTGTTCAAAGTGTTTTTTGGTGGTAAATGTTGAGATGCATTCGCCGAGGTTGAGCGACGTGGCCATCTTTTGGGTGGTAGTGTGGTTGCTGACAATGAAGGATGGGTTTTTGTTTTTGTTTTGGCATTTTGTTTTAGCTTGGGTCTAGCTGAGTTAGACTTGATGTAATGCGTCACAAACAGGATTACATAATCCATCAAAACGTTGTTCTCAACATCGTCAACCGAGCTCACCCTCATGACCTCATACCCCGAAAACCGAGGGAGCGGTCTGGGGGTAAATTCATACGGATTTGTCGCACTTGCAAAGCAGTGCGGCTGTCCCCTCACCGTTGTGAAGCCCCAATGAGAAATATTTTACGGAAAGTTCTGCGTTGGGTTGAGTATTCGTTCGTTATGGGTACGTCTTGTGGACTCCCTCCAAACTAAGAGCAACCTACTTACTTTGGTGTCTTCAGGCCTGCATCCGTGAGTCATAATCGCGTGCATAATCGCGCAAATTGCTCAATATTTCGTCTCTGTTAGAACTTAGCCAAGCTTTACAACGACAGTGTAGAGAAGGATATGTGAGTTCGGAACTCAATCTTTGGTATATATGTTGAACCTAGCGAATATTCTCCCCTTCTTATAGAATAGAAGCCATGGCTCATCCACGTTGTGTTGGATGGGGAGAAATGGCCCTAGATTACCACTACGACAATTCACCTCGCAATACACAGCAGGCAGTATTTGCCCGCCAACTACAACAAGCGATACGGCTACAGAAATCTCTTACGATCCAAAAGAGGAAGTTGATAAATACCATCCAGTATGTCCCCCTTTGTCGTCGCTCTTGACGACATCCTGACATCTTCCATAGATACACACCCACTGTTTCACGGACTCGCCTGGTTTCGCGAGCAGATTGCTTAATCACTTCTCTGAAGTTCTCAAACCTTTATATCGGAATTATTGGTAATTTAACTGTTCTCGCTGTCCTCCAAGTATAATAAACGTTTTTTTAGGAGTCATCACATATGCCACCAATACTGACACTTCCACCGTCATCCGGAATATGACCTCCGCTAGCATCGATCCTCAGTCCCCGCCATCGACGGCCATCCCCGATCTGTCGTCCCTGCGCATCCTCTTTTTTTTTTTTTTTTTTTTCATTGTTTATTCTCCTGCGTGGCGAACCATAAGTTAGAGAATACATGTCGTGTAAGTACCTGTCTATATAAAGTATCGATGGGGTGGCTGGGCTGCAGCTTTGCGACCGAAGTCTCAAAGCACTGCTACTAAAAGGAGTGCTACAGGGTCCGCGGGACCATAAAGATGCGCATCCTCTTAGAAACAGATGCACCCTACATGGTTCCAACAAACTTATACAACGACCTTCTGGCAGTACGTTGCAAGAAGCTACCCATCTGTCATAGCGCCATGGTTTCATGGACTGCCAGATTTGTTGCAGATATTGCAAATGGTTCGAGTGGCAGCGAAGACTCTGATGGTCCTTGGAGCGCTAATGAAGTGATGAAGGTTGCCAGAGAGAATGAAAGGAAGGTGTATGGAGTATAACCCGTTCTCGATGGATGGCTTACTTCCTACCTAAGTACCATGTGATCGAGCAATTATTTGAAGACTACAATATTCTAAATTTCATACGAGAGTCTGAAGATTGAATGGGGGGCGTAGCGGCACGTTGAGCTACATATATTGTAATGATGTGAATTAACTTCAAATCGGGAATAATAAAAGAGGTCTCAAGCTAGGATATTGATACAGTAATTAATATGTAACAGTGTAAGAAGCAAAAAACAAAAACAAAAACAAAAATCGAGATATAATGATGCTCAAGAGATATATACCGATCAAAAGCGTCCAAGAACGACGAGAAACCCAGGATTCCGTTTGGTTATTACCAACCCCAACATACCAAGCTCCCGACTAGCACCGCGACCGCCATAGCATGCCCCGACACTACCAGGCTGTTGGCGGAATTTTCACCCTTGGATCCATTCAACACCCAATCTCTATGAGCAGAATGGAGCTGGATAACAAAAGCCTGGGCCTCAGCGCTTACATTGCCTTCTACACCATACGAATGTGGGTTTACAACGGGCGTAAGCCATCCATCGCTTGTTAGGTGCTGGTAGCCGTTGAAGGATGACGTAGTGTTGGAGGTGGGCAACGCTGATGTCGAGCTGAACAAAGTCCGACACGACCGTTCGGCGTATGGAACGAAGGTGTGTTGGTTGAGCATCAGCGAGGCACGGTACACTGTGCTGGCGAGGATAGCCGTGGACGAGGCATCGTAGAAGTTCCCCGACGCAGAGGCGGGCTGGTCGGCGTAGTTGGTGAAGACATTCGTGGTGTCCTGGAAGATCATTAGTACCAAGTGCAGATAACGTGTTATTTCACAGACGAGATGCCGATACACCGCCGCATGGATCTCCTTCACCCAATTTCCGAGATCGCGTTGTTCGCTCTTGAATGTGTTCGCGTAATCTGACTCCCGTATGGTAGCTAATACGCGAAGCATGCCCGCTGCCGCCCACCCATTGCCTGTGAAAGGTCGATTCCCAGAAAACGTCATGCCAGAAGGGTTACGCACCAGTGGTCCAGAATCCTTCATCATTTCCGCTCGAACCGAGGACTACATGTTTCCACATCCCCTGGGTAGGATCTCTTAGATAGGAGCGGTATAATTTTATTTGGTTGTACGATTCCGCTAGGAGGGTGCGATTCTTCGTTGTGATACCATAGTAAGCGAGGAAAGGTGGTACCATGTATACAAAGTCGCTCCTTCACGACGGAGTGTAAGACTAACATTCATCATGAAAACTCGAGAACGCACCAAAGTTGGACCTGCGAAACGCGGTGGGAGATGGCACCATCCGATGTTTGTGGGACCTTGTAGAGGAGATATTCAAGCTGGTCGGTTGCAGCACCCGCATAGTCCACCTGTCCAGAATCTTGTCCCGTCCAGTTTGCGAGCAACACGCTGAATGCTATGGATGCCGGGTCCGCGGCACTTCCATCGGGCATCAAAGGTTGCGGCCCACTTGTACCTTTATTGGCTGTTGTCCGGTTGCTGACAACACCTTTCGCGATGGCGAAAAATGGGCCGAGGTCGCTGACGAGAAAAGATGGAAGCGATTGAGGTGGTGGGAGGGAGTTGGAGGTAAGGACGGAATATTTTGTCGCGTTGAGTTCGAGTATTGTCTGTGCACGTGTTCCGAGTTCCCAACTGTATCCTTATCAGTTTTAGTTCCTTCAGTTGTGGGTATACGCACCTTTGCAGGGCCGACTCTGCTAATCGGGCGCTAACCACTCCAATTTGCGCATCAGTCAATTGCTGCGCTCCCACAAATGACGCAAGAAGTGCCAGAAAAGACAGAACCCTTTGCATCCCCCTTGACTGATATCCTGAGTATCCCGCACGTCGTGGATAGTAGCCACCCTTCACATTTTCTACTTTGCCCCTGATATACCCGGAAAAGTTGACGTCAGTGGGAAATGTCTAAAAATGCCGCGGCGGGGATCAATTCGAAAGAAAACTGGTTAGAAATGGTATACATAGTGTCATGTCACTCCAAGCATCCACGCGGTTGCCCAGGCCCCAAAAATATTCCATGCTCCGGAATCGGTCAAGTTTGAGGTACCCGCGTGGGTCCAGAAGAATTATAACGCGGGCGATGCACGGTGAGGCGCTGACGCTGTCCATCTCTGTATCACAAGAAAGGGGCTCAGACAAGGAGCAGACGTTTTGAAGCTTTGACGCTTGGAGGTTCGCAGTCTCAAAATAAGCTTTCGGTTCTATTTTTGCAGTGACGTCATCTGACCTTGGGACTCACACGGACTCCCACGAACTTCCCACGGGTGCTCTTGGACCTCGTCTCCGCCAGTATTGTATGACCCTATTCAGAAATAATGTCTACAGCTAAGATATACTACATATCGTATGGGTGTCAACGTTAAGGACGAGCATAATAGCCAAAGAAGAAAAAAGTTGAGATACAGTGAGATGATCAAAGACTCGGAATCAGTCCAAGAAACCCGACTAATCGTAAATAAGATATAAGCCAACCGTCTCTCTGTAGTTTGAACGCTGCCACGGTGTTAGAACTGGACGACGCCGGAGTCGACCCTTGATCAAGCGTAGTTGGAATTTAAGTTGGGGAAGGAAATTTTGCAGATGACAGATGAGGATAAATCACGGGGACCTCTCGCCCTGTTCACCCTTGAATGTTTTCGTTCGCGTACTTACTTCTATGCGATGAAATGCGGATTGGCGATCCGAGTGTCGTAGGAAGTAGGACCGCCAAGCGAGCGAACAAAAGTTCGAACACATTGTTTGCAGATATTATGAGATGGTTTGGAGATGGTTCTGGTAGGCGGCCCCCTTTCCATTACTGGCTTACTTGGCCAGATCATACCAAGTCGTTTATAGCCACAGCATGTGTGCGAGTAACTAGGGAAGCTATCTCTAGCAATTCTAGCGGCGTGCGATTTTCCTGATGACTCCGTATGGTCCACTGATATAACTGTCCACAGCAGCACACTTCGGTGTGAATCTTTCGAACCTCCATCATCACTAAGCATCACTATTTTGATTTTCTGCATTTATTTTGTCAAATAACTAACTTCTGATCATGATAACCCATAAATAGGACTTGTAGGGCCGTCCAGTGATGAGTTATGGCTTGGTTATGACACATCGCTACTCAAAGTCATTTACATAAACGCAATCGCCTATCGTTCCATCATCATCCCCACTCTAATTTGTTACAATTTCCATTATTCCGTGTATAATGCATCCCTATATGGAGTAATGATACGCCCATCATAGTTACGTACCAGGTTGACTGTTTGCTTGTCGATCATGATCGCCGTCCCCTGATCTATTTGAGCAACATACGCTATTTGCTCGGCTTCTCTAATTTTAAATATGAGGATTAGATATACAGTCGAATGAGGGAAAGAGCTAGGATGGCAACCATCCAATAAAACCATTATTTTGACCCTCTGATCATATGTAAAAAAAATTGACCTGCTGGTCGCAGCGCCAATTTTGGCGCAGATATCAGTGATAGCGAACCATACGAGTCTTCTCCCTTATATATGTTCATACTCTTGTACCTTTTTTTTTGCTGTTCAGTTTTGGCTCAGTTATGTACTTTTTGTTCGCCATCCTGAAATGCTTATTTTCATTGGCGAGGTGACATCGATTATCCCCCAGCATCGCTCTGGAGAACGCATGTAATTAATCGCCATACATCACCGTCATGATCCCCTGTTTCAAACTCGGCTCAAGGTGTGTATGCATTCCCAACCCGACTGGAATGCCCAGCAACACCAATGTGTCGTTAACCAACGGGACGACTATACAAACCAAGGCGAATAGTTTCACTGTAAGTCCCATGCAAAACTTCGTCGAGCCTCTTCGCAAAGAGAGTTCGAAGCGCTATAAACGCCACCTCGGCGACTGCGATCCACATTAAACCGAAGGACCAGACGATGTATTTGCACCTGCGGAATATGGCACGCATGCGGAAGAAGAGGAGGGATGTAAGATGCAAATGGCGTACATCCAGGCGAGCGCTCGTTGGCAGTCCCTGAAACTTCCGATCGGTGCAGCTGAGGTTAATAAAGGAGGGTAGTTGGGAAAACAAGTTGAAGAAGGGCGCCGGAGGCGGTGTGGGAGTGGGTATCGTTGGTGTTGACATCCGAAGCTGGAAGCAGTGTCCCAGTGGTCAGCATCGGTGAGATGGGTGAGGTTGAGGGTGGACAGTCTTTCCTCGTCAAGCCCAACACCTAAAGGCGGCGAATGAGAGGCGATCCAGCGTCTGTCCTCACTGCGAGCTGGGAGATAAAGAGCGTGGTAAGTAGGATAGAAGGGTTCGAGTCAAATAAGGAAAACAAAGGGACAACCTATGAGCCCTCGTCACCAACTACTCCAATAAATTCGGAAAGCAGAATCCAACGAATGAAAACCCTAAGAAAATCATGTCTAAAAAAACTGCACATACCTATCACCCGACCCCAACGCATTCATCAATCCAATCCCAACACGCAAATCCTTCGTATCGCAAAGGTGCATTGGCGAATGCTATAAGCGAGAAAAGAAGGAATGCGGGTATTAGCGGTAAGAAGAGAAGAACCAAAAGGAAAGAGGAAAGGTCGATAGAATTCGGTGATGTGATCGGCCCATAAAAGAAATACACATACCATTCAAATCGACACATGCTAGAGCTTCCTTCGACTTGGGGGATAGCAAGCCCATATCGGAACCATTAGATATCTGTTCAGTGAGGATATTTCTATCAATTTCCAGTTCTATCATTTCCAAAAAACACAATGATAATAAAAACTCACGCAAACGTTGGATGAAGGTCTAAGCTCTCAAAACTCGAATCCTCGCCTCCATCTCCGTCTCCTTCCAACATACCCAAGTCATACCCACCTTAACCCCCTCATCCAACACCCCTTCCGAAGCTTCGGACAAAAAAAGAGCCTCGCCCGTCAGTTGGAACTGCCGTACACCATGTACACCCAACCTCCCCTTCTTGGTATACTCCCCCAACCGCCACTATCGGCAACCCCATCGCCCCTTTTCAACGAATACCAAATAACCCCTCCACACACCGACCAATGTCTCCGTAGGCTCTCTCATCGAACGCATCGAGGACTCCAATCCCTCGAGAGGGGTTATACCGTCTTGATTCTTCTTGCCTTTTAAATCCCCAGGGATCACTTGAGGATCGACGGACAACAACGCACAGAGAGCGTGTGCGTTCTCACTTGCAGGAGCTATATGCACCAGCGTGAGCCGGTAGATATCACGCATGCGCACGCTCCAGGCGTCGGCGTGGTGTGCGGCGAGAATAATCGGAGCAATGGAGGGAGTTTTAATGGAGCCAATTGCGCAGTGCAGGGGGTACTGTGCGCGAATTTTAGCTGGGCTAAAATTTGGAGCGATGAGGTTGGTGGTTTCGAAGTCCACAGAGGGGGTTTCTGGGTCGGCTGCGACGGCGAATCTGCGTGAGGGGTGGGATGGGTCGGGAGAGTAGGCGAAGAATGTGGTGAGTCCAATACGACGGAAGCCGTTCTGGGGAAGGAAAGGAGATAAGTAACCGATTGTGAAACAAAGGGAAAAATGGAGAAGAGCGTACTTTTGCGATAGAAAGCAGTAATGCAATTACCGGTGTGTTCTTTCACCCATTCGGCCTTGTTCGCAGTAGATCCAATTGGACTTAGCCAACAGAAAGCGTGGCATATGAGACGAACTCAAGGTTTTCTGAAGCAGCCACAGGCCAACACCACATCTTCCGAACTAGGAATCCTAAACCATCGACATGGAGCAATCCAAAAAAAAAAACAAATAACACACCGGATCCTTGACAAGCACATCCTCGACATACATCATATCCCCAACACTCAACTCGGTTCCCCAACATCCCGAGCCACTTTTCGCTCCACCATCGACGAGCCACGGACGGATATTATTGTACTTACCAAACAGACTCACGGAGAACTCATGCAGTTCCTGGTCCACAATATCGAGAAAATCATGAACCGCATGCGCCAGAGGATTTTCAGACAGTGCGCGGTGGCGAGTTCACAGAGGAATTATCCTTTCTGGGTTATTAAAGTGTTTTTCGGTGGTAAATTTTGGACTGCATTCGGCGAGGTTGAGCGACGTGGCCATTTTTTGGGTGGTGGTTGGTGTCAATTAATTTTGATTACATAATTCCATCAAAATCCATGGTTCTCAACTAAACATCGTCAACCGATTGTTTGCCGGTCTCGATCCCTTCCAACGGTGCGTGTGCTATCAACGTTCTTCCAATATCCCTGGGTCACTAACGCCCTAGTTTGACGCCCGACGTTGGTTGTCTCGAAAACTGGATATACATCAGCCCAACATCAACCGTTTATCCCCGCGGCGCACTGGCGTAATGACCCTCTCAAACCCGTTTACCGCCTATGGTCCGGGTACACTGTCCTGTCGAGACTGTGGGCCCAGACGACCGATACCGCTTCACCCCAATTTTGTAAGTAAGAGTATTTTGGTTGCAACCTGCTTTATAATCCCTTCACCTGGTCATGCCTCAACTTGATACGTCGCCAAAAGGTATGCCTAGCCTACATAAAATTCGCCTTCAAAAACGAGCGATTCAGGAATGCTGGAAGGCTGCCGTCTTACTGCAGCCTCACTGGTTGTCGGTCCGGGAAATTGACAGGACCAGCATATGATTCTCAAACGAACTAGAGACGACGATACAAGGTGACGATGTGGTGAATGTAATGATAAAGAAAATGTAATCGACACTACTGGAATGTAAGATGAAAATATAACAAGACATAACAAATAAGGAAAGATCCGGAGATCGTCTATGTTGTGAGCCTCACCAGGCTTACACTCCTCCCCACTCTGAAAAAACAGCATCCCCAACAGCCAAGCCGGCAGACGTGTAGTACCATCATGGTGGATGGGTGGCGGAATAAAGAACAAACAACATAGTGACAGAAATTGACATCAAGAGAAATGACAGAACAAAAAAAAGGAGGGAGAAATTCCAACTAACCAAATTTAATCGCTGTCCTCATCACTGGTGTCCGTATCAATATCACGCGGCTCCTCCTCTCGTACCAGATAATCTGGGTCCAACAGTGTACCTCCAGCGACTCCAGTTGCTGGGATAGGTGGAGTAGCAGATGGAACATAATCCCTTCCTGGACGAGCACCAATGGATGGGTTTCCAGGACACATGTGTCGCTGATGAGGATTCCAGTTGGAATCACCAGGTTTACCCCGACAGTTCCAGCATCCACGAACGGCAGTAAGCGCTGCCCGTTCTTCCTCAGTGAGAGGCAGTAATGATGGGGATGTAGTTGAAGTATGAGCTGCTGACGTGAAGAGTGCCACACGACTTGCAGG
>Ga0307517_10011868_pt1 | contig 12028 bp, 3 predicted proteins | sample 23_EM_MG_FD_194515 | JGI IMG/M metagenome (GOLD analysis project Ga0307517, IMG submission 194515) | Populus trichocarpa ectomycorrhiza microbial communities from riparian zone in the Pacific Northwest, United States - 23_EM | ecosystem: Host-associated > Plants > Roots > Unclassified | place... | reverse complement strand
ATGTACCAATTGCAAAATTAGTCATAGTAAGAATGTAATTATTATTATTATTATTATTTATACATATCCCAAACATAAACTAGGGGTGTTCGTGGATATAGTGAGTCGGGTTTTGATCCATAATTGTATCTAACCAACTTCTGATATTTTACAAATATAAATCTGATCCATTCAAAAAGCTTTTGGACCCTAGCAGTTTGAATATATCGGGTTGGGCTAAAATCTTTATGGATATTACAGATATTCAAGGTTGGGTATATTAATTTTCTTACTCTTTGACAATCATAAACAAAATATTGGGTGCAATCGTTAGAACTATATAAGACCCCTAAAATGCATATATTATGGACAATATAAAAGCTATCACAATTTCTACATATAAATAAAAAGGAACAAAAATCATAGTTAAGCATTATATCAAATAGTTAAAGTGTAATATGATACAAAGATAGACTAACAGGAAGAAACTATAAAGTGCTTTTGGGTTTGTATTTTGACTAAGAAAAATAAAGTTCAATATTGATTCTTGAGATTTTCATTTGTTTTCTCATGGTCTCTTGGTTACCAAATAAAAAATATTAGAATTGTAAAATACAATTTCACTTCATCGAATCATACTTTAAAAGAAACAACTATAATTTTTGTGAAAGTGGGGAATAGAGAGAAGGGAAAGATTTTAAAAGAATATGAGATGAATGTAAGTATGAAGGCAAGATAAGAAAGAAATGAAGAGAGAGAGAAGGAAAAAAATATATATATATCAAGGACTTAAGTTCCTTACATTGGGTAATATGAGTTAAGTCGAGTTTAGCGAGTTTCAAAAATCTCAACCTCCACTTAACTCGTGAAATCCATTTATTAGGTTTTTTTTATCTATTATCATTCGTAATATTCATATTATCCGACTTTAACAGGTTAGGTCGAGTCAGATAATGCAAATATTATATATAAACTGTTTTTTTTAACACACATAATATAAACCACATATTATCGTGCGAATGCGCTATACATTTGCACCCGAGATAACCCCACATAAAGGAAGGTGGAAAAAATAACAACACCTAAGGGTCAATAATTTAATGGCATAAGATAAAACCCAATAAAAAATCAATTTAAAAAAAAAACAAGTCAACGCATGTTAACTCGATTAACTTGCAACCCGAGATATGAGACAGAAATAACCCAAACAAAAAGAAAAATAGGACAAATCACAAAGCTTAACGCTCAATAAGTCAATATCAAATTATGAAAATGAAAAAAGAAAAAAATTTCACAAAAGGATTTTTTAAAAAATAGACTGAACTCAAACCAGGTAAATCATTGAAACTGATGAACCGAGTCATGAGACTGAGAATAACCTATAAAAAGCAAACATGAAAAAATTACAAAGTAAAATTCTCAATTATAAATTTTTTTAAAAAAACAAACAATGAGGACTAAATCTTGCACCAAATATAATTTAAAGAAAATAATTAGGGATTAAATTGAAAACAAAATAAATGAAAAAAAAGATAGAAAAAGAGCAATGAAAAAAATAAGGACCAAAATTTGAAGAAAAAAATGAATTAAGATTCTAAAGGACAAAATCGAAAAAAAATATAAATGCAAAGGATAAAAAATAGCAATCAAAAGAATAAGGACTAGATTGGATATAAAAATTAAATCAAATTAAATGAGGAGGGATGAAATTGAAAAAAAAAACTTTAAAAAGCATTAAAATCAACACAAATATAAATCAAAAGAATGAGGATTAAACTCAAAACAATTACAAAGTGGAGGATACAACTAAATGTTTGAAGGCCTGACACGAATATCAAGGCCCATAAAAGAGAAAAGAGGGGCAGGATAAAAAAAATCAGTGTCGCTGAACCGCCGCCCGCCTCGCCAAACGTGCCGCCCAAATAGCTGCGACACAACCTTGTGCATTGGATAAGACAGCGATTGGGTTATTTTGGCCACTAGAAGTGTCCTCACATGCCTCCAAAATAGCATGAAAGACTCTGACGTGATACTTTGTGCGTGGCATGCGTCAGTATATTTTACTGATTTATTAATATTTTAATAAGTCAGATTATAAACATATGGCCCAAGTGCATATCATTATTGAAAAAAAAAACATGAGACAAAGTCAAAAATGCCCTCCAAAGTCATTTTAAATTTTGAAAAGTCAAAGGTTAAATGTCTAATTTTACTTTGTAAAACAAATGTAAAGACAAATAAACCCATCTATGCAAGGTTATTTTTTTGAGCAATCAAGGGTATAAGCGTTGTTTCACTGTGTAAATAAAAAAAAATGAAAAAAACCTTAACGAAAGACCATTTTTTTATATTTCAGGGGTGAAAGAATATTTTTACTGTGTATTTTCAAAGTTGAACGATAAAATTGTCACTGTTCAATCTATAAATAACATTTGTATCTCCTAGAAAAAATTATCAAGAGCAATAAAAGGTAAAATAGTCATTATACTGTTTGAATTCATACTGATTTTTTTCTTTTTAGATGGTTTTTTAATGCTCCTGTTCTGTTTTCATGTAACCAACCACCATTTATTATCCTTTCAATTGTATTACCATGCACATTTCAATCATGTGTTTTTATTATCTCAATTGTTTTGTCGTACACCTCTCGATCACATATTTTGTCATCTCAGATATATTATCATTCCACTTTTATATAACTGTTATTATGATAAAACATGTAAGAAAATCTAGGAGTAAGCCAAAGGTTGGTACCTTTGAAATTCAATATAACCACTTTGGCATTATCACATGTCCATTAGCAATATATGTGTCGAACTGCAATTGGGTTGGCTATGAACAATGAACCTCCCCCAAATGGTTGTTTGTGTTGAAAAAATTATTTAAAAACATAGTTAATTGGCATATTTGAGGCTAAATTAAAAAGGCGTTTCATTCACATTTTGGGTTAAAACTTTGTTGGAATTTAATCGCTAACATAAATTCTTTAACATGGAACATTAACATGATTTAAATAAATTATAAGTGAATGAAAAATTGATTTTAAAGAACCATTTGGTGGCATGTTTTGATGAAACTTAAAACTCTCTAAAAGCTCTATCCCACATTGGAAATAAAGATGTTTGTCTTGTGACTTTTTTAGTGGAAAGTTGATAAGTTAAAATTGGGTACAAAAGGTACCTAAGCTTTTAGATAGGAGAGGTCCTAAGAAAAGTGAATTTTGGGATTAAACTTACACAAATGCATGTCAACCTAACCTGATGAGTATTTTTCATAATTACTATTTTCAACTTTAAAGTTATTTGATTTACTCTAGTAATTTTCATGTTTAACTCTTGTTTAATAAAGGGTGATCAAAGTTGTTAGTGAAGGAGTTCCATGAGCTTTTGTTCCTAAAATTCTCTATATAATTCTGCATTGTTTTGACAAAATTTAACACTTTTCTTCACCTTAATTTCCAGCATCTTTTTTTTGTTTCAAAACTTTTATTTTCATCTATATTTTTTCTCATAATCTATATCTTAGGTTTAGTCCTTATAGATGAATCATTAAGTTGTATTTTTCATGGTTCATTGGACCATGTTTAGAAATGCACCTAAACAGGGTAATGTTGTTGGAATCCTAAGATGCTTATTGAAAAAAAACTTTTTACACCGAGTTAAGAGTAATAAAGTTTTGAAAATAAAAGATTGATCCTTAACAACAACAAAGCTTGAACAATTTTAAATTGTTTCAACAAGCAAGTGTCTTTCTTTGATTTTGTTCTAATTTATTAAAAATTATATTGTATGACTAATATGCATACTAGGATTTTATTTAATATTAATTGTAAATTTGATATATACTTAATGTGTATTTGAGAATTTCTATACATATTTTTTTGATATGACTGTCATAATCTATTTTTTGGTTATTGCAGACATGCGACAACGATAAAAAAAAAAAAACACCATGATATAAAAAATTACATGATTATAAATGAAACATGCATGCTCAGTGGTCTAATTATTATTATTATTTTTAATGAATTTATGGCTTTCTCTTCCAATTATTTTTATTCGAGAGAGAACCGGGTGTCTATAATCTCTGGCCGGCTATATTTTGCACTGTTAATTTAATTTTCTCCCTTGACAAAGGATTGGGATAGATGAGCTGAATCACGGTCCATGTCCTTTGGAATCAATCAATCAAGAAAATTCCAAACGCATATGTCCAAATAAAATGGCATAAGTTGCTATTGTACCGATGTGTGGGTTCATCCACCACAACAAGCACCATGCTAGGTCCCTGGGGATTTTTTTGTGTTTATTTATTTTTTTTCTTTTATTTTGGTGTTTATTCATTTCTACTACCATGATAAACCTCTTAATTCTTCTGGGATAACTTGTGGGGTCACTTCAATCGTGATCTTTTCTAGGGTCATTAAATTCATATTATTAAAATCTTTTTAATTGTATTGATTGGAATGCATTTAAAATCTTTTTTTTTCTCCTCCTTTTGCTCTTTCTTTACAAATTACAAGGAGAAAGGAGATTAAAAAAATAAAAAAATAAAAAACCTTGAAAGCATCAAAACTTTAATGATGAACCAAAAAAAGAGGCCTTGCTCCACATGGATAGGTATGCTAGGATGGTATAGGCCTGCTTGCAAAACTGGATAGAAGTAGTGGCTGGAGATTGAGTTGGATCTCCAATTGAAAAGGCGAAATCAGTTCCTTTATTACGTGCTGTATGTGTAGACTTTTTGGGCTTCACTCATGCTTTGTAAAGACGTGTTAGAGGTGAGAAAAAAACCAAAAAATTAATTAAATTAAAAAAATTAAAAAGAAAATAATTAAAAAAATTAAATTGTAAAAAAAAATCGATTAAACCGATTAAAATTTTCAAAAACTGACCGGTTCGGTTCGGTTTTAATTTTATAAGCCTGAAACCGAAAAAACTAAATTGAACAAAAACAAAAAAAAAACCAAGCCAAGCCAAAAAAACTGAGCCAAACCAATTTAAACCGGTTTTTGTCCAAAAAAACCAAACCAAAACCGGTTTCAGTTAAAAAAAATTCAGTTTAGTTATTTAAAAAAAAAACCAAACCGAACCGAAAATGATCACCTCTAAAATTTGCTTCCTATTACATGTGTGTTGTTTATGAAGGTATTTAACACGTGAGTTTTAAAAAGTTTTATTTTTTTATTTACATTATTTTTTTATTGTTTTGGTATATTGCTGTAAAAAATAAATTTTAAAAAATAAAAAAATATATTATTTTAAAATATTTTTAATAAAAATTAAAAAACAATTATTACAACTATCTTAAATACATTTTCTAGATCTGTATAGTGTTTAATGTCTCTTGTGGGCTGGGCTTGGTGCGGTTGGTCCAACACCGTTGTTGCAATTGCATCATTCTCAGCAAGAGGAACAAGCCTGTTGCTTGCTCTTAGTCTACAATTACAGCTTGGTTTCCCGGTGGTCACCATCTAATCACCAAATCTGGGATTCTCAATTGGGGTTTTGCCTATTTGATCCTCTCTAATTGTAGCCACATCATTCCTATCCGCCGGCATTCCATCAGCAGCCACCAGATTACCTAGATTTTATTTGGGAGTATAGTAATAATTGTTTTTTAAAATATTAAAAAAATATTAATTTTAAATAAATAAAAATTAAAAAAATTAATTTTTTTAAAAATGTTTTTAAAATTTAAAAACAAAAAGAGTTGTTGTTCAATAATATGCAATGCGCAATGCTATATAGAATGAATATGCATTCCACAATGATAGAAAATAATATAAATTATATTTTAAGATTTTATTTTATTTTATAGTTTAAGTTATTAGGTTGAGATGGTTCTTTGATATAGTATCCAAGTCTTGATAATCAAACGGTCACGAGTTTGAATCTCACCATTTTTATTTATTTGATAAAAATTAAATATAAAATAATATGAATTGGCATAAATTTCAAGTTTAAAAAACTTTTAATTAAAAAAATATATTAAAAAATAATATAATTTATATTTTAAAATGTTTTTTTTTTTAGAGGCATGCAAATTTATTGCAAACAATACCATCGTAGCCCACAATCTAGCAAGAGGTTTCGAGTAAACTGACCTTGCGTTGCCAGGGGAGTATTCAAGTCGACATTAACTGGTTTACCAACAGCTGAAGCCAATGCTCGGAGAACATCAGCATCATCATTTGCGGGTTGTATTAAAAGTAGCTTCCGACGAAAGTCTAGAGTCCAATTACGCACTGTCAGGTAAGAACCTTGTACTTGTATTATCCATGACCCCAGTCATGACAGTGTTTAAATTATCATCGTTAACAAATCCAGTATAAAATTTACAAATTATTTTTTCTTGAGTATTTTATTGTCAATATTAGAAAAAGTTTTCAAAAAAAAAAAAACAGTGTAAATTTCAGGAATCATTGTATCCAAAGGTGTCGAAAGTAATGTAAGATAATGATAAAATTCTCTTAATAAAAAATAAATTAAGATCCAATTTATTTTTGTATTTTAACTTTATTATTTTTTATTGATTTTTTAAAGCTCTTTTAAAGTTCTACAATACTCGATGCTTACGCTTCACCGTGGGACTGCACTATTTTTTTATGCAAAAAAAATGTTTAGTTGCTCAAATAAGAGTAAAAAATAACATAAAAATCGATCATGAAAAACCTGTAACCACAGTAATCAGGGTCGAGTCAACTTAAGATATCCCGCCAAACACGTTGTCCAGATCATGAGATTGGAATAATCTGATAAAAAAATAAAAAGAATTATAAAACTTTTTTTCTTAAAAAAAAAACCATGTTAACTTTTCAAATTCATGATTTGGATCATTAAACTCGAAGCACCCAATCTTGACAAACCATGAAGTCTATTTCTCAATCAATCAAATATTGAAGGATAAAATTAAAAAAAAAATTATACAAAATGATTAAAAAATAACAATTAAAAAAATAATGATCAAAATTAAAATATAAAATAGATTTTATATTTGATTGAAAGGTAAAATTTATAAGAAAAATCAATTTAAAAAATGACCAAATTTTTTTTTAAAAAAAAATGATCAAAATTGATATAAAAAGTAAAAACAATGTTTTGATTGAAGGGTAAAATTGAAAAGAATAGTAACTATTACAAAAGAGCCAGGAAAAAAAAATAGAAATCAAAACAATGAGGACCAAATTGGAAAATATAATTCACTAAATTTGAATTGAATGATGAAATTAAAAACCAATAAAACTTTTACAAAATGGCCAAGGAAAAAAAATTAGAAATCCAAAGAAAGAGGACTGAATTGGAGAATATAATATTTGGTAAATTAGGATTGAATGATAAAATTGAAAACAAATAAAACTTCTATAAAAGGACTAAGACAAAAAAAAATTAGAAATTAAAATAATAAGAATTGAAGTTGAAATACTAACAATTAAGAGGGTCAAGCTGTAATATTCAGCGCTTCCAACAATACAATGGAAGGGTATTTTTGGACACCAGGAAGCTTCACACGAACAGCACGAACATCTCTCATGTGCCTCAAGGCACGCAACATGCACACATTTTTATTATTATCATTTATTTAGTGAAATACCAAAGCGCTCCTGAGCGAACTTTATAATTATATATATAAAAAAAACATTGTGAAAAGACCAAGAAGCCCTTTGACTTCGGGTTTAAAACCTTTTGCTTTTAAGGGTTTTCTTTTGTCATTTCACTGTGTATTTTAATTGTTTATATTTCATCAAATACTAAATTTCTCCTCATCTAAAATTATAATAATGAAAAAATCATTGTGAAAACAAAAAAATATCCCATGACACCAAGTTTAATTTTTTTTCCTTCCAATACTATTTTAGCAATTGAGATGGTAAAAGACTAATTTATCCCCGACAAAATTTGTATTTACTAATGAGCCCTATGAAAAGACTTCAATATTCTTGAAAGCAAGTTTTAAGATTTTTAGGTGAAAAGACAAAATAATCATTATAGTGTTACAATGAACAATGCCAATAAATTTAGAGTTACAATACTTTTTTAAGGCCAATTAGGTTTTGTTAATAACAAAAATAAAAGGTCAATAAAGTATGGGTTAGAAGCATTTTGAAAGCTCAATTTATGTCATAAAGTTTTTATGTAGTGTATAAATTAAAAAAAATTCCATGTTTTTAAAGAATTCATAATATTTTAAAGAATTTCATGTTAGTATTTTTTTTTTTTGAATTAAGGGTGAGGAAAAATTTGCATATTAGTATGTCATAATGTTGTTATTTTATTTAAGATATTATAGTCTATGCAAATATTTATTATTCTTGTGCTGTAATTTTTACATTAATTATTGTACATTACTCTCTATATATATATATATAAAAGATTGGTTAACTAATAGATTAATAGATTAAGCCTCATATTATATTATTCTCAACTAGTATAATATTTAATTTTCTAAATTAAATAGAAAAAAATAAAATTAAGGAAAAATAATTTTCTTTAAAAACCTTCAGCATTAAAATGGTATGTGAGGTGTGGCTGATTTGATGTTTACTTGTATTGCAGAGAAGCAAGGCATTAACTGGAGCTGACACAGGAAAGATTTGATGAGGAAGCTTCCTAAGTTCATATATGATGAGGATAAAGCTTTGGAGGTGGGAATTTGCTCTCTCGTTTATGATTGATGTAAATCATGGTTAGTAACCTGTATTAGGTTATCTAGTTACAGTTGAAACTTTTAAATGGTTCTTCGTGGTAGCTGTGGCTAGGGGAAGAGAAATAAGTTAGCCATCCCATTATCTAAGAACTTGTTGCCTGCGTGCGGGCGCATGTGTTACAAGTCTGTAAATTGTCATATAACAGAGAAGGTTTTTCAGAAGTAGAACCATGTATAATGCTCCTGCATGTTAACTTCCTCTTATTTTATTTTTTTCCCCTTCTTGTTCAAGATTTGCATTGAAATTTCTCTGGTTTTCATGTTTTGATAACAGAGGACCCGCCAAGTTCTTACTGACACAGCTGAACTCTGCTATAGATGAGGTTTCCGCTCAGCTGCATCCAGAAGATGCCCCCAGTGGAATTGCAGTGGCTTCTGATGAGATCCAAGCTTCCATACAAGAAAATGTCTGTCGAAATCTCAATGCAAGCTTCTATTTTTACTTGCGATCAGCATTATAGCTCGAAACATCTTATTCTCTATTGGTTTGTTTCTGTGAAATCTTTTCAGCTCTTTATTTTTTTTGTGGTTGAATTTAGTTTGCTTTAAACAATATCCATAATCAGATACTCATTGTCGCTGCATCATGCTCTAGTTTTGCTTTGTTATTGTTGGAAAGTTGCCCGCCAGGAATTTGACTCCTTCTATAGCTGGCCGACAGTTTACGGTCGGTCCATCTATCTGGGCCTGAAAAATTTTACAGGACGTTCAACAGTTTATGTTGCGGTCCATCAATGAATCTATAATTACTACTACTATTACTATTATTATTATTAAAACATGTTTGGAATTGTAATAATAATGACGGTTCAAAGTATTTTTAACTTAAAAATACATTAAAATAAAGTTTTTTTTATTCTTACAAATTATTTTTGATATCAACACATCAAAACAATCTAAAAATATAAAAAAAATTTCATTTTAAGTAAAACAAAATTAAAATTTTTTAGTACATAGTTTAAACCACACCTTTAATTTCATTCCATGATGTTTTGGGTTTGGCTTTCTGGAAGCACTGGCTTGCCCTAGAGTAAATGGCTCTGTTTGGATTAGTTATGCTGCCATCCCTTTTATTTATGCCTCTAAGTAAAATGATGTTTTAATTTCAATATTGTGTTTGGAATAGTAATAAGAAATTAGAGTGAAATTAAGAATTTCTAGTGCCCTATTTTTAATATGAAAATGAATAATAATTATATAAAAAGTTGATTTTGTTGATAGTGGGGGCGATAAAAATAATAAAGATGATTATAATGGTAAAAGTAGATTATTAAATGAGAGGATGGTGGGGGGACAGTGGAAGAGTTATACAATAATAATAATAATAGTTTTATTTAGAAAAAAAATATTATCACTACTACCAACACTTGTGCCGAGTTCGAGGGGATGGTAATGACAAAAGTATTTAATATACAATAAATAAAATAATATATAATTTTAAGAACAAAATATTATTCTTATTCTCACATTTCTACAAGAATGAAACTATGTATGAATTTTATTCTTTTTTTATTTGTTAAGTTTCTCCTCTTTTTTTGCACTCCTATCTTACACTTTCTTTATTAAATTAAATCCAATGGTAAAAAGAAATAATTCAAGCAAGATGAACGGTCCATAGTAATAAGTGAATTTTATAGCTTGAAATCTTGATGAGTTTACAAAGACAAATATGAATTAAAATTTTATGTAATTATTTGTCCTTTATGTCTTCTTATAAACAAGGTATAAAAAATCACTCAATTTTCGTTTGTCTTTACGAACCAAACATTTTCATTTTTGTCATTGAATGCATCAATAATTCTCTTGTATTCCAGAGTAATTGCTAAATAATTGAAAAATATGCATAGCATAATCCATAGTATATTGTTCATCAACTAGATTTTGGATATATATTACAAATCTCATCAACTAAAAATATGATGCCTTGTCATATCAGTGGACACTTGCTTTGTCGGAAGTGACAGCCACTACATTTGTGTCATTGAATGAATCAATATGATATTATATTGTCAGATCTTTCTTCTTTCTCTTTTTATTTTTATATAAAAAAATATTTAAAATTTGTTAGTGTGTTTTTTTGAGCATATAAAATTAAGATTTATATAATAATTGATTTGATTGAGTTGTAAAATCTAAAGATAATAATATTTTAAAAAGTACTGAAATGACAATGTATTAAATCAATTCGGATCAATTTAGATCAACTCGAGTTAACTTATTAAATTTATTACCTCGATCACGAGACTTTGATAACTCTATAAAAACAAATAAAAAAATAGCTCTTTTACTTAGAAATGAAATGTTTGTTAAACTTAATTCTCAATCAACTCGATATTGAAGGATAACATTGAAAACAAAATTCAACTAAAAAAATATGTTAAGTCTGCCCGGATCAACCTACCACACCTGGATCATAAGACAACGATAATCTTACATAAAGCAAATCAAAACAAATTATGAAGCTCAATTCCAAATCAATTCTAAGTTGAAGGATGAAATAAAAAAAATTAAAAAGACACAAAAAACCATTTGAGTCAACCGACCAAACATATGACCCGGGTCATGAGATCGAATAATCTTATAGCACACAAATCAAAATAAATTATGAAGTCTAATTCTCAATCAACACAATATTGAAGGATAAAATTGAAAATGTCAACAAAAATAGGACAAAAAAACCCGAGTCAATTGGCCTAACACACGAACCAAGTCAAATAAAAAAACATATGAAACTCAATTCTCAATCAACTCAATGTTAAAGGATTAAATTAAAATTCATGGACAAATCAAAACAAATTTGGGAAACGACAAAAAATGCGCAGTTGAAAAAAATCATATAGAAAGATGATAAAGAAAAAAAAAGCTTAATCATTAATGATATATATGTTGAATGATATAATTGGAAAAAAAAAACATCATCTTTAAAGAAAGAAAGAGAAAACAAAGAAAATCAAGCAAACCTTTTAAACTTGGGCAAAGATCTCAAACACGTGACCCATTAAATTCTAGACCTGAGCTTAATTATGAAGCTCAATTCATAACCAATTTAATATTGATTAATCAAATTAAATCAAACAAAAAGCAACAATTAAAAAGATCCAAGAAAACTCAGATCATTTTCAAAATCAGTAGAAAATCATAGAGAAAAAAAAAATAATTTTAAAAATTTATCTCATATAAAATAAATAGCAATAAAAAAAAAACTAAATTAAAAAAAATAAAGGGGTATGAAATAGGAAAAAAATTCTAACTTCATAGATTGTTTAAAAACGACCATTTCAAATATTAAAGGAAGGGATCAGGAAAAAAAATATAAATTTAAATAATTAGTCAAAAAAAACCC
>Ga0307517_10011867_pt1 | contig 12028 bp, 9 predicted proteins | sample 23_EM_MG_FD_194515 | JGI IMG/M metagenome (GOLD analysis project Ga0307517, IMG submission 194515) | Populus trichocarpa ectomycorrhiza microbial communities from riparian zone in the Pacific Northwest, United States - 23_EM | ecosystem: Host-associated > Plants > Roots > Unclassified | place... | reverse complement strand
AGACTGACTTTTATTTCCTTATGTCTTCTTTTGGTCTGTTTATTGTAATTGGCTTCGCATGGCTGGGAATAATTTGGCTCATGCTGACTTTCTCCTCATTTGTTCTTTTCATCAGCTTCCAGAGTTATTTGTGGTCCAGCTCAGCCTACGAGAGTTGTTCTGTTGTTGGCTTTAGTATGCCCTTTCAAGCTCAGGGAAGGAAGTTTGAGGGTGCCTAAGTTATATTTAAACTTTTCTTTCTTTGTTGGTGTTCTTAGTAGGATTGTTATTGTTGTTTGAATGGGGTGTTAATTTTGAATTATTTGTACTGCACCTTATGAATGAAGTTACTTCTTATTTTCTACTTGATTGACTTAAATTTCATCATTAGGTGTCTTGTTAGCTTAAGGTTTGTTGGATATTGCATTATCAGGGAGAAAAACAAACCAAAGTCCAATGCCTTTTTAATTTTTCTCCAAGTTGTTAGGAATTTGTAGAAGGTGATTAGACCGTCGGTTAATTTTAAAGTTTTTATTATCATATTTTTAGGTTAGTTATTTTTTTTTTCTAGAATACACGTTGACCCTTAGCTTAGCCCCCCCTCCCATCTTTTCTCTTTTCTAACTCTTTAGCTATGTAGTATTTTGTTTCTTAAACTCTATATCTTTAATTTAATTTAACCCATTTCATCTGTGAGTTAATATTTTAATATTCAGAAAATACCCTTAGCTTAAGATTTGATGTATATTTGTGCTAATTTTTCTTTCATGCCAAAATATAATGTGTTTTTAGGGAGCGACCTTTAAAAACACTTTATCCTCAATATTAAACTCAAGAGGTCTTCTTCTAATTTTTGCATAATCTTCTATCTATTCTAGGCTGTCTTCATTCTATTTTTTATGATCCTCACTTTCTCAAATGCAATTTTCACCATTTCAGAACCCATTATCATCTTGTCACCTACCTCTTCCCAACATATAGGTATTCGACACCATTGACCACACAAAGCTTCATAAGGAGTCATTTCCATTGTAGTTTGATAACTGCTATTGTAGGTGAACTCTACAAGTGGCAAATGGTCCTCTCAATTTTTTTCAAACTCTAAAACATATGCTCTCGATAAATCCTTAAAGGTTCGGATTGTTCTTTCAAATTGTACATCCATTTAGGGGTGAAAAACAGTGCTGAAGTTTAATATCGTTTCTAAGGTATTTTGTATATTTGGCTATAAACGAGATGTGAACCTGGGATCATGATCTAAAACAATTGACATAGGTATCCCATACAATCTTATTACTTCGTTCACATATAATTTAGCCAACTTATCAATTGAGTTTAACATCTTCATAGGAAAAAAAAAAAAACAAGACTTAGTTAATTTGTATACTATCACCAAATGGTGTCATTACCTTTTTTTTTTCCTTTGAAAGAAGAAACTGAAAAGAAAAATAAACTTAAAAAAATATAAAAAAAAAAAAAAAAGACTTGAGTCAACTCAGGTCAACTCGTCAAATCAAAGACTTAGATTATGAGATCAGGATACCTCCATATAAAAAAAATTAAAGAAAATCACGAATCCTAATTTTCAACAAACTTAATGCCAAATGATGAAATTGAAAAATAAAATGAATGTAAAAAAAGATTTTATAAAATATCGATGTCAACTCAGGTTAACCTTTTAAACTTGTGATTCAGGTCATTAGACTAGGGTTACCCCATATAAAAAAAAATCACAAAGCCTAATTTCAAATCAACCCAATGTTGAAGGATGAAATAAAAAAAAATAGACACAAAGCAAAAAGAAAAAAAAAACAGAGCAATCAAAAGAATAAAGATCAAATTTAATAAAAAAAATTAAAATGGCATGACATCTTTTAATTTTGGTTCGACTAATATGAATTTGGAGGAGATGAGAGAGAAAAGAGGGTGGAGAAGGAAAAAAATGCCATTGGCGCCTTGCTATCGATCATTGACCTATACGCGTCACCCTGACAGACATAACTCAACGCATCACTTTAAATGCTACTACGAACAACTATGCTTGTCCACTAGAGGAGGGTGCACCCACTAACTGAGCACGCTAGTCTTCCTCCACATGCTAGAACGTATGAACGCCGGGCCAACCATGTTGTCATACTCATCTACTTTAGTCAACTATATTTGTTTTAGATTCAATTTTGGTCCTTTAAAACTTAATTATTTTACATCAACATTATTTTATTTTATTTTGCTAAACTGACCATCAACTGAGTGCCAGATTTTTTTCTTGATATTGTGAGAACCTCATATCTAGGTAACCAAAATAAACTACAAAGTCTAAATCCCAATTAAAATCGATTAGAATGGATTAAATTATAAAAAAAGTTGAGTGACCGATAAAAACATAAACTCTTCCACCGACCTTTCAAAGTAGTCCTTGATATTAACAAAAAAGGGATTGGATATTTGTCTAAGCTTCAAATCTGATTTTCGAAGCTATAATTCTTTTAAATCAATAAAATTAAATTTTATTTTATCAAACCAAGCATCAACCGAATGATGAAATACTCCTTTGACATTGCAAGTTTCCTATACACAGAGATAAAAACAAATCACCACGATCAATTCCAAATCATTACAATGTTTAAGAACTAAATTAAAAAAATAAATTGAGAAATAAAGTGAAGAAAAATTTAAAGACAAGAAAATAAAAGAGATTTCACTGGGTGCATCCAAAATGAAAACTAAAAGACTAATGGGTTTTAGTTTTTATTTTAATTTTTAATAAATAAAAAATTTGGGGCTGAGGAAATTTAACAACTTACATAATTGAAAGATTTGATTGTGTGAGGAGAAAAAATAGGAAAAAATAGACTGTAAAAAGGTAATGTTTAACAAGCAAACTAATAGACAAGCTTCAGTGGGAATGTTTACTTTTGTCTTGATGTTCGAAGCAAATATACTTTAGAGTAAAAAGTTCATGATTTGTCCTCCAAAGAATATCAAGGTCCAGCCTTGTTACTCGGCAAGGATTATAATGTATTCATATTTTTTTTTTTTTAGTTTAATGTGGGTGTTCGGGTCAGCTTGCGCGCACCTCGACTAATCCCACGGACCCTGAAGTTAACGACCATGTAAACCTCCAGTGTCCATCATATGAGCAATCACAGGGTTCGAACCTGAAACCACAGAGGGAGCAAACCTCTTGATTCTAAACTCTTACCATTGGACCACCATCTAGATGGTTCTATTATTAAGTGAAGGGGTTTTGAATTTTTTTTAACATATTTGTTTTTTAATTGATGAGAAAAAGGATTTTCTCAGCTTACTTATTAATTAAAATAATCTCTTTCTTGTACGAAGGATGTTTAATTTCCCTATATTCATTTAATATTTAATAAATTTTTAAAATACTAATCCAAATATTTGAATTAAAAAAATAAACATATCTTATTAATTACAAAAATGATATTGTTTTCTATAAATATATATAAAATTTATTAGAATTAACTTGGCGGAGTTTCATGGTCTGTTTGAAAATATAATAAAGATATATTTTAATATTTTTTAAAATTTATTTTTGATATTAAGATATAATCTTAAAAATACTAAAATAAATATTTAAACACTCGAGTGGCACGTGATAGCCTGCAAATGCTGAAAGATGGCGCCACCTCGTTTTGAGTGTTCAGGATTGATATGACTGACTCTCTTTGACCATTAATAACCTCCCTGGTCTCACCTTCACTTCCCTCCTTCCGCTGCTCCTCACTTGCTAATACACTACACCACACATACATACAGATCCGCATTTGCATTTCTCCGGTACGCAGACGCCGCAGCAGCAGCAGAAACGATAAACACAGGTCAGTCTCCACCTTGCTTCTTTCTTTCTGAAAACGAGAGGTAGACATAATCCTAATCTCTCGCACCTTCTTTTCCTTATACTCTAATTCGAATTTCTTAATTTCTTTTTGTATAAATTAGCTAGTACCAGCAATATTCGTGAATTAAATCGACATTCTCTTGCTATCATGTCGGCACCATGACAGCTCTATACAATCCCAATGGTAGTGTGTGTGTGTGTGTTTTTGGCCACATTCTCCCTCTCAATTTTTCTTAATCAACATATCTCCGGCCGTTTGATTAGTTGAAATTTGAATGCATTTGGCGTGATTATAATTTGATCAAACGGTCAACATCTAGGTGGGGCCTCGTAGTGACAGCCAACTCGCATTATAAAAGGTGGTGTGGGTGTCTGTATATATATTTGTATATAATATTATATGACAAATCTGTCTTTGAAGGCAAGTCTTTTTTTTTTTTTTTTAATTTAGAAATTGTAACCGTTACATTGAGGCTAAATTATTTTTTTCCGATAATTTAAAGTGTCATCTATATAATTTATTACATTATTTATTTTTAACAAATTCTACTAATAAAATCTGAATTTTAAAGCAGCGGTTAAAAACACGCGGGCAAACCTGAAATTTTTAAAAATTTCAAATTTTTTTTATATTTTAGATTATTTTAATACACTAATTTTAAAAATAATTTTTAAAAAATAAAAAAATATTATTTTAATATAAAAAATATTTTAAAAAATAATTACAATTACACTTTCTACGACTACGGGTTCTTTTAATAAAGGAGCTGCCACAATTTTCAACTCTAGCAACCACGTCCAGGACCGGAGTTAAATTAAAGTTTTAGCATTTAAATAATAATTTTAAAACCCAAATCCAACTCGAGTCACGACAAATCTAAATTAGTGGTCGGAGGATCGACCCGGATTAGGAGGGACGTCCCTAAAATGATTAGTCAGCAGGGTCAGTCCTTGGAGCTATCTAAGATATTACAAAATCATGGGATCTTACAAAAGAAGATGATCTAATGAGATGTTTTGTAATAATTATAAAACAGAAACATAAAATTATGTAAAGTTTCCACTTTTAAACAGAACCCACATCACAAAAAATGATTGGTTTCTGTTTAAAATTATTTAGTGAAACTCTTAACTAAAAAAGGTTGAAGAGTCACTTTCATGTTTGCAATTAAGTAGCTTTCAAAGAGGTGGTTTGTGTATTCCATCCCATTTTTCTCTTTTTGTATGTAATATAATTAAAATCTTGATTAGCATTTGACCAGTTGAAATACTACTACTGATCGGTATCCATCTTGCTGTCAAATGTCTGTTTCTCTTCCCCTTTTCGGACCTTGTATTCCCACCTGCTCTTCATAAATTGTGATTAGTTTGCCGTCTCCTTTAGAATCATCCGTTCTCCTTCTTTCAGCTTCTTATAGGTTTGTTTCCACTTTACTTAGCTTTCATTCATTGCCAATTGATGTTTGAGATTTGAGGACCAGTTTGGATTGTTTTCCTTTAATGTATTTTTGGTTGGCTAAGTTGGGCTCTTCCTTTCTCTTCCTATGGTTGATTGGGGGAGTTAACTCCGTGTTGCCTCTACTCTAAAAGTGCTTATGCTATGCATTTGATGTGTAACCGTACCAGGGCTCCTCTTTTAATGAATGGTCTACATGTCTTCGTTTCTTTGGACACTTCCATTTTGAAAGCCGATGTATGGACATATTTCATCATCTTACTGGAAATTTATCTTAGAACTGTAGATGACTGCTTAATTAATAATTTCCGTGGAACAGTTATCACTGTATTTTGCTGTTAGCACCGTAATTGAGTGCAATCTAGCACAGTGTAAGTAGTATCTTGCTTTAACAATTAGCATAGCGTGTGTAAAATTATTGGAACCTTCAAGTGTTTGTTGACCAACTATGAATTTGCCAATTCCTAACTACCAATTTCTAGTTACTGTCGGTGCTTTGCTATATATGCAATAATACATTGAGAAACCTGGGGGCTGTATTGGTGTCCAGATCATCTTGGAATGTGTGAATTTGTATGTATGAAGCATGTCATCTATCCGTATGTTTAAGCTTTTGTTTACTCATTCTATAGAAGTTCCAATCACTCTCGTTTACCCTGGAGTTTTATAATTCATTTTTGAGTTTTCTACTCCACTCATATGTACTCAAGCTTTTGCAATCTCTTGTTTGGTGCAGATTGGACCTGTTATGATTAAGGAAGTTGGATGAGCAAATGAAGGTTTCTGTTTTCCACCATGAGTTTCTCTCTTCTTCTTTTTTTTATCATTTACTAGTCAGACTTTTAGCCTAAACCAGCAAAAACACACCCGGGCGCTGTATAATTTTAATATGATACCTTGTTCCTTTAATATAATTCAACTGGAATACTGAAATTTTGTTTTGTTTTTTTAATACTATGTTATTCCTATTGTTACTGATAGGCAGAATAACTTCCTGCAAACTTTGCAAGATCAGTCTACTATTGTTAGTTAAAATGATTCAGATGCTCTGCGACTTCCTAGAAACTAAACTTTGTAATCTGATGTTTTAGTCTTTGAGCTTGTTCTCTCTCTTCTATTCAGCAAGTATTTGCCATTTCGTCTTCATAAACTTTAGATTTTTTTTTTGGAAGGCCACTAAATATTAGCATTATTGCTAAAGCTAACTGTTAGTATGCTGAACAAGTAGAAAATTTTCGTTCTAAATTGGGACATTGAGTTGACTGGCACTTTTGTTTTATGCTAGTGTTTGAGTAGATGAAGCTTCAACTGAAAGTTGCGTTTGCTTGTCTCGTTGGCGTAGTCTGGATCCAGCAAGGCTTTTGTGGTCAGTAATAAAATCTGTTCTATCTGTAACATTTGATTCTCTACCCTTTACTACAATTAAAACTGCCAATCCCATTTACAAGTTTCTTTTGTATATCTATAATCCTGGGAAGGCTAGGCATCTCTCGTCAAACATGTTTGAGTTAAGGTTACATTGCATTAGGTGTGACAACCATTGCTACTACACATGTATCAACAGTGCAACCCATTGCTTGAAGGTGTTTGCTCAAAGATGCCTAGGCACTCAAGGCTACCTCTATTATTCTCCTACTAGGCAATATATTGAAACATATGTAGGCTACGTAAGATGTTTTTTTGGTTGCAATTTACTGCATTTGTTAATTTCAAAATGCCTAATTGATGGTGCTGCACATACTTTTTCTTCATCTACATAAATGCAGCGTGTTTCATTTCTAGTTAATCGGATGGTGCAGATGAACTTTCCACTAAATCAGGCATCAACAATTGGACATGTACATGTTCAGCATCATATCAAGGAAATCAGAGCTATACTAAATCTAATTGTTCTACATCCTGTGATTGCAGTCCAGGTATGCCGCTTCATTATGCTATAATCATCCAGGAGTTCTACAACTTGCTTGATCTGTAATAGCTGTTGCTCAACAGTTGACAAAGCATACTTCTGACTCTCTTTTTTACACTAATAAATATTAGCCATTAGAAATCTCTCCTTGTAGTTCTTAGGCTAATTTCCCTATCATCTCCCAAAAAGAAAGAAAGAAAGAAAGAAAACACTAAACGTACCCTGTGTGTATACCAAATGTTTCATGACTGTTTCAGTCTGATTCTTAATTAGAACTTTATGTTAACCTAGGAAGCAAGGAAGAAATGAATAAATTATTGTAGTGTTTAGCAAATTATATCCAAAGCTGATATGCTACTATTGAAATATAAATAACTTCAGTTTTTTTTTCCCCCTGGTGACAGTGTTCAACAACTAAAAGAAGCACAGAGTTTTTCTTATAGATTAGCTGGGTTTGTTCAAGTTATTTACTGTGTAACCTCCACTGGCAGATTCATAAGGCACTGTATTGCTCTAATATGCTCCAACTAATTGTTCTCAGAATGAGTGGTTTTATGATTGGTGAAAGACTAATTTTATTTGGATCCACAAACGTTACCATGACTGACTTTTGGACCCAGGCTTTTTATGAACAAGTCCACTTTTTACCATACATTTCTGAGTATGTTATGATTTCCTGCATGAAAACTATTGGTTATATTGTCTTATAGTTGGTATCCATGATAATTGTCTGCTTCTGATGCATGAAACCTTGAATGAAGTAGCCGGTCGACAAAGCAGAGGTACTTGGACATGTACATGTTCTACTGATGGGTTACCAAAAGTTGCTGCTGGCAGTCAAGATACTACCTGTTTTACAGCTTGCAACTGTACCTTTGGTACTTCTTTCCTTTTAACTCCTGACATAATGTTTTTCTTCTGCATAATTCAGTCCCTTGGATGCTGCTCAGTTAATATTTAAAAAATTGATTTTTCATGGTATATCTCCGCTAGTTTCTTTTGGATAAGATTTTTGGCTGCTTAACTTGTTTGATGTTACGATGAAGAAAGGATGTGAAGCAAAGTTTAACATCTAACTAAATGATCTCTCCAAATACCTGTATTAGCTTTGAAGCATGTTTCTGTTTCAATCATGGGTCTAGCCAGTTTTACAATATTCTATGTTTCTGTTTCAACATTGGATTTTGCAGCGATTAAATGGGATAATGAAGCTCTGGGATAATGAAGCTCATAGGATGGTGGAACTAAGAGCTATGTGATTGTTTTTTGTGTCATCAATGAAATTAAAGTTCGCTGGTTAAGAAAATATATCATTGATGGACAATTCACAACTTTATGATTTGATTTGTTTTGTTCATCTCAACTGTGCATTATAGGAACAGAGGTTAAGTGAGATGGACCAAACCATACGCGCATAATGTGCTTGTAGATGCTCATATATACATTATCATAGTATTTTATTTCCTTGTCTCTCTGTGTTCTTGTAACAGGGACAAATTTGATGAATATCATACTGATCCAAACACTTAAAAACCTAGTTCTTTCTCAAGTTTTGATTGAAACTGGAATAACAATAACCATATAGAACAATCAACTAGGATATCCAGATACGATATAATAAGAACAAAATGTTATTCTTTTTTGTATTTATCCCAATGACATATTTATATGTTTTTATTATGATTTTCTAGATGCTTAAGAGTGTTTAAATCCACTGGCCAGTGGTGAGGTGAGTCATCCATTGCCTGACCTGTTCGCGTATGCTTGCTTCTTAACAGGATCTCTTACTGATGCTCAAGCTACAAGAAAACATATTTCTAGCAAAATAGTTGTGGTCATCCTATTATGTGTCATACTCACAACTCTTGCATTTCTTGCTTCAACAACATGGTATCTCTGCAGAAAGGACAAGTGCCCTATCCAGTCACCAACATTCTTGTCAGACAGAGAAACAAGTTGCAATAGTGCTACTAACTTAATTAGTCATAGGGCATCTTCAGTGTCGGAAACTAAAATCCGTGTTGATTCCCCTATTAATCCTATATCAGGTAGATGTCAATTGTTATTCCCCCATCAATCCTATCAATTGTCCATTGCTTGTCATGATTCATCATACAAATGTTTTCCATTTTCTCAGGGTGTTTTCGCAAGGCTTCTTTCTTGTGTAGGAGCAAAACAGAGATTATACATGGAACTTTAATCTGTTTTGCATACTCTGAATTGGAACATGCCACCGATAAGTTCTCCCATTCAAATCTTATAGGACTTGGGGGAAGTAGTTATGTATATCGTGGTCAGCTCAAGGATGGTACAACTGTGGCAGTTAAGCGACTGAAAGCTCAAGGTGGAACTGATGCAGACCTCCTTTTTTCAAGAGAGGTACCGCCTCAGCTTGATACCACTTTTTCCTTATTTGCTAAACAACAGCATCTGTATTTAGTTATTTCTTGAAGTGTAAACAAACTGTTTGTGCCTCACAAATCACATGGAACCTTGTCATGTTGTTATGAACAGGTTGAGCTGTTAGCAAAACTCCACCACTGTCATGTTGTGCCTTTGCTTGGCTACTGCTCGGAGTTCCGAGGGAAGCTTTCTGAGAGGTTGCTGGTATTTGAATACATGCCTAATGGTAACCTGAGGGATTGTTTGGATGGAATTATGGGGGAAAACATGAACTGGCAAACTCGTGTTACCATTGCAATAGGAGCTGCAAGGGGCTTAGAATATCTCCATGAAGCAGCTGCTCCAAGAATTTTGCATAGAGATGTCAAATCAACCAATATCCTTATGGATGAATTATGGAGGGCAAAAGTAAGAATCTGTTTCTTGGGTCTCTATTAAAAATCTTGACTCCAATTAGAAAGACAACTTATTTTAGCAAGGGCAGACTCGAACTTCAATCCTAGCCCCTTTCCCCCTTTTTCAAGGAGAAATTTTTTTCCTACTGCAACTTTATTTGGGACAACTGTCAAATATTCATTAGAATGGGCAGGTTCTTATTCAAAATAACTAAGTTGAACAATGAAACCATAAATGCAATCAAACATTTATTTATGATGACAGCTAATATACGCAGATTACTGATCTTGGTATGGCTAAACGTTTAAGAGCTGATGGAGTTCCCAGCAGTTCCAGTTCTCCAGCAAGAATGCAGGGCACATTTGGATACTTTGCACCAGAGTATGCAATGATTGGAAGAGCCTCTCTTATGTCAGATGTTTTCAGTTTTGGTGTAGTTCTACTTGAAGTTATCACTGGTCGGCAACCAATCCATAAAACAACCAACAAAGTAGAAGAGAGCCTTGTCTTATGGGTAAAAAGCATCTTGATTTTGTTGCATGTATTTATATTTTATATCCTCTGGTTTGGGTAGCTCACGAAACTACATCTTTTCCCAATTAATTATTTCTGCTGACTATCCCAAATTGTGATATTCCTTGATTATGCTAAAGATGATGTCTTTAGCAGATGAATCATCATTGATGTTATGGAAACATAGAAAACTGTCTCGAGTACTATACTAAGCAAATTGTGCCTGCAGAGTAATATTACTCATATGCAGTTTATAATCCTCTTCTTTTGTTTTTGTAGGCTACCCCTCTTCTCCAGGATAGCAGGCGAGTAATTTCAGAGTTGCCTGACCCACGCTTGAAAGGGAATTTCCCAGAAGAAGAGTTGCAAATAATGGCTTACCTGGCAAAGGAGTGCCTGCTGATGGATCCTGATTCTCGACCAAGCATGAGTGAGGTTGTACAAATCCTCTCAACTATAGCACCAGAAAAATCCAAAAGGAGAAACATTCCCGTGAGTCTTTTTCAGGTAATGTAATAATAGCAAGTCAAGCTTTTTAATTTACTCTTTCTTTCAAGGCTACCAACTATCTATGATGGTTTTTTCTTACTATTATTCTTGGTAAACAATGAGAACAATTTTGATGTAAATTCTGTGTTTAATTGCTTGAATTTTGTGTGCCTTTTGGAATTGGAATTGCTGGAAAACTATTACTTATCTATATTTCTTGCTTATGTATCAAATCTGGTTTTCTCGTTTATTTGTTTAGTTATTCTCTACGGAGGTGAGGTAAACGTAGTGCTGCATTAATAGATTCTGAGAACATAGATGCAGGCAAATCATGCTTCTGTATGCCAGTGATTGAGTGAAGTCGTCCCCACTAGCCAATTTTATTGTCTGAAATTTCCTAAAATGCCTCCCGCAGACATGCACATTTATCCTTTTGATTCATGTTATAAATGTCACCGCTTATGTCTGACGCAGATGTCTTCAATACAGAGTGTGACAACTGATCCATACAAAGAAAAACCTGACAGTCGAGCTGAAGATCCTGTTGATGCAGAGGAAGTACTGAAACGAGACAGGTTGTCAATTCAACAGTCAGCTTTTGATGTAGACCGCAACCTTTTTGTTGGAAGCTACATTGAAGGGGCAGATAATATTTCAACCAAGTATATGGAGAGGTTAATCATCTCGACTTCAAAAGCTCACAGTTGGGGTGCCGCAGATGATGAGGCCGTAGATTTAACTGAGCCTCGGTTAGAATCTTTCTGCGTGGAAAATGTTGAATCTGCTTGAAAGCTGCTCCCTCCCATTGAAGGCAAAAAATACTTTATTCCGGTACAAACTCTTTTGGTTTCTTACACAGGGGAGAAGCATGCAAGTTTTAGAGGATTACCCTTTCTAATGTTGATTTTTTTATTCATTTAGTTTGAAAATGAAAAAGGAATCTTGCTCATATCTTTATTTATTTGTATTTAATTTTTCCTGTACAAAAAAAAAAAGTTATAGAAATCTCGTTTTGTGT